>ULOH01017331.1_pt1 | contig 28098 bp, 23 predicted proteins | sample 1952421 | NCBI WGS metagenome assembly ULOH01 (sample SAMEA4835599, study PRJEB28245) | human gut metagenome | biome: gut microbiome; material: fecal sample | place: Denmark | collected 2008
CTGCTTCTGCAGACCTGTTTGCAACAAACTTTTCAGAAAATTCCTGCTCTGTTAATGCAAATAACGCAGGTCTTTTTGAAACTTGTTTAAATCTAGAATGTTCACTATTTTTTATCTCTGTATAAATTTGTGCACCGATGCTATGCCAAGGTGTTTTGCCCTCAGTATCAAGTTTTTTGTCAAGACCCAATTTTTGACCTTCTTTCCAAATTTCTATTTTACCTAATGGTTTGTTTGTCTTTTGTAGCACCTCTACAGCAAATTCTTTAAATCCATAAGACATGTCCATTCCTCCACATTTCAAATACATTATAACACACTTTATAATAAGTTGTATTACAATTGAAAATATTTAATTAAAAAATTAACACATTTTTCAATTTCTTGATATGTAATAACTCTTGTATGGTTTAGAAAATCATCATCAAAGTGCGAATAAACTTTATCTCTTATAGAATAAAGACTATCTATCAATTCTTTGTTTTGATCTATAAAGTCTTGTCCAGTTTTTTCTTTTCCTTGTATAGGACTATTTATTATTGAAATTTTATCATTTTTCTTATAACCCAACAAAACAATCAAATAATTAAACATAAACATTTTATGGCATTCAACTTCTAAGTTATAATCCAAATACTTTTCTTTATCTTCTTGGCTAGCATTCAAAAACGTCAACGGGTGACATACTAATTCAGGATTTTCTTTACTTAACCTAAAGCATCTTTTTAATTTTTTACATATGGCAACTTGATGTTGATAGATACTCATTGGTGGTACAAATTCTTCGAACATATAACTCCTTATTAATTATTTTTAATCTTTTGTCTTATAATGGCAATATCCTTATTGCTATCGTTTTTCTTAAAGTTGTCAAAAATTTTAGTTTGACTATCGGAACTCCAATATATTTTTAGTTTTTCTTTGGATCTAGTAATTGCAGTATAAAAAATATTCTTTGTAACTCTTTCTTCAACATTTGATGTAATCACTATTTTTACGGATTCATATTCTAATCCTTGAGCTTTGTGTATAGACACCGCATAAGCAAGATTAAAAGGAATGATATGCCCATATTCATTTTCGTCATCTTCTTTATCTATAAACTCATTTACTTTAAAACGAACATTAATTTTTCCTTCTTTTTCTCCATCATAAATAGTAATTTCTTCTGGACAATAGTCTAAGTCAACTGAATCTTCATCTATTTCTATGGTAAACCACCAACATTTATTTTCAGAATCGATATCTATCTCTCTTATCGTGCCCTTTAAATTGTTATACAAGAAATCTCTAAATCGCGGACAATCATTAAACAATATTCTATCACCTTTTTTGTAAGTATCAATACCAAATGAAAATTCTGGATTTGGATTAGCTGCTTGCTTAATTTTGTTTATATTATTGATTCCATACATTCCGTCATAATTTAAGCATAAAACTATTTCATCTTTTATTTCTTCTTTAAATATTTCTTCTGATAGTGGTTGAGTATATTCTTGATTACTTAAAATATTTACTGCTTTGGGGTTATCATTTCGCACGCAATTCCACAACTCTAGCAGATCTTTATCATCTGTTCTATGAATTTCTGAAAGCTCAAATTTTGTATTAGTTCCAAAATATCTACTACCTAATTGAAACCAATTACTATACTTGATTGATTCAATTTGACAAACATCTCCAACCATAACAATTGCTTTATATTTTTGTTTATTTAATATTGTTGTAATATCTTCATTGCTAATCATACTACATTCATCAATAAATAAAACTTCACAGTCAGAATAACTATAATTTTTAAAATCAGTAATTGTTTTGAATTTACTGTTTTGAGCACTTATTCTAGATGACAGATTGCCAACAGCAGCATTTGTTGTAGAAATAAAATATTTGTTATAGTTTTCAAATGCTTCAGATAACAACTCAACCATTTTTGTTTTACCAGTACCAGCTGAACCATAAATTAAAGCCAAATTCCCCATTGTAAATATTGAATTTAACAATTTGATTTTATCTTCAGAAATATCTGTTTTATCAAAATTAAAATTAACATAACAATCTATAATATCTCTTAAATCTCTATCAAAAGCGTTTGCACATTGCTCCATTTCTTTAATTATGCTTATGGATTTATTTTCGTACGCCTTAATATATATAAATCCTTTGTCAATTTCTAACGTGTTTTTACCATTTTTCTTTATTGATAAATATTTTTCATTAAATTTATTTACTAAGTTATAAACATCTTCAAATTCTTCAAGTTCACTAATAGGTGTATATAATATCTTTTCATTCTCGGTATTATGTTGAATCTTACGATATAAAAGTTCATAGTCATTATCACACATGTCAATCGCACGAATCAAATGAAACCACGAAGCATTGTGATTTAATAAAGACATTGCATAAGGCATACTTTCAAACATACCACAGCCAACTTTAAAATATAGTCTTCCAAATAAAAAATTCAGTTCTCTATCTAATTGATCCCTAATAACCAGATTTTCCATTTTAGTAGTTAAATACCTTAAAAGATTATGCCCCATTATTTCGTTTGTGATGAAGTATCTAATCTTATCAAAAGATTGAGTAATTATATGATTTTCTGCCTTTAAAGATAAAGTTTCTTTAATTTTATCATATTCCTCTTGTGAAGAAATTAATATATCTGTTATGGTGCAATCGTTATTTCTTAAGTATTGCATTAAATTTTTATACTCTTTATAATCTTCATCAAATTTCTTATCAACTCCAATGGTTTTAAATAAATTTTTTAATTCACAAATCCTAATTGCAACTCTATAATCATTTATTACTTTTATTTTAATCTTACCAACATTTAATTGTACAGGTTTGTCCACGCAAGAAATGTTTACCGAATAATTATCAGGAATATAAACAGATGAGTACATGGTTATTCTCTCAAACTTATTCACATAATCTGTAGCCTTAGTTAGTGTAATTTCATAAAAAATTTTACCTTTGGAATATATTGTATTTACCTCTTGTACATAAAATTTACCTTTTATAAAATTAGGCTTTTTATCTACATCTTTTACCACTTCGCAAATAGCATCGTAATTTTCTTTCATTGATTTATCGTCATAGATTGGGAACTCTTCAATATTATTAATAATGTCTATATTATAAACATCTCTTAAGTAATTCTTTATCAAACATATATATCGAAAATAAAAACCTACAAGTTTTTCTGCTCCATCTTCACTCGGCGTATAATGAGATGCAGTTCCTTGTAAAAAATCATAGAATTCCCAAATAAATTTATACTTAGAATCTTTTCTTATAAAATCCAGTGATGGAGTAACATTGTCATAATGTGTATCAAAAGAAAGGTTATTTTCTCTATTATTAATTAAAATAGCAACATCTTCAACTAAATTTCTTAATTGAGAAAGAATATTTTCAGACAAAAAACCTTTATCATTCAATTTTTCATAATATGATATATTCTTTTCTATTACTCTAGATATATATTGAATTTCTTTTTCTGGACTAATCCTTTTCACAGTACTCTCCATTAATTAAAATCACTGCTATTATAACATATATAACATAAGAAAGATATAATAATTAAAAATTTTAAAGAATATTATTTTTCAACTCTTATGAATTTAGGGAACTTTTTGATATATTCTAAATACCATTTGTTCCCTAAAATATTAAATGGGTTTAAAGCGATTTAGGCAGGTTTAGACCACAAAAAGTAGTGAAAAATGTGCTTGCAGGTGTCAATAGGTACATTTTTTTGTGAATAGAATGTATCTAATGAAAAAATACTAGCGAAAATGCTAGTATTTATGGATGGTTTTGGGGTGTGGGCACAAGTTTGGAGCAAAGGTTCGTGTGTTGGTAAAAAGGTGAGGTGGGGGCACGGGTCCGATTCCCGTCAGTAGCTCCACTTATTAAAAGTCACTAGAATCCTTTATTTTCATAGGGTTTTAGCGATTTTTTAGACACGCAAGGTTCTGCGAAGCAGATTCTTATTTTCATATTTTTAAAGAAATTTTTAAAACAAAAAACATTTGCTGTCAATTTTTGGTGCAATTGCTGTCAATATTTGCTCCACAAAAAAGACCGATAGTCAAAAAATCAACTCTCGGTCTAATTTGCTCTAAAACTGCCCAAAACTGGAACACTTGCTGTTTTGCTGTTAAAATTTGCTCCCTAATTGGATTAAAAATATTCTTGCGTGCAAAAAAGCCGAAAGAAGATGGGTTCAACTTTCGGGCTGAGTTTTTTAAACTTTTTTCAAAACTGGGTTATGGGGGAGATGAGAAATTTTACGGGCAAAAACATTAAATCGATTGTGGATAAATTTTAAAAGAGATAGTGCGCCAGGCAAAAGTTTTTGTGCATTTTTCTACATTTGGAGGTCTGTTGTTTGAATTTTTTGAACAAGAAAAGTTGGGGTTTCGTTAATGGTGCTTTCTGTTATTAAAATTTTTTTTGTTTGTGCATAGTTTTCAACGCTAAAATTTTTGTTGTTGCAAAACTCAATTGCAAAGTCGAGAATTTCGGTTTTTGTTAATATTTTTTCTTTGTCAATTATAACAAGATTATGTTCTTTAAAAGTAACATATCCACGAAAATAGTCCATGTCTTCGATGAAAGAATCTTTAATTTTAACTTCCTTTTTAAATTCTTTCATTGAGTTTTTAAAAAACTTAATTTTCTCAAAATATTTCATTGAAACTCCCTATCTTTCGCCAGATGCGCAAGCGTTAACTCCTACATCAATTATAGTATATAACATTAAGGCGTTAAAATGTCAATATGGTTTTTTTGGAATTTTTAAGCGGAAAATGCTTTCTTTAAGCGTTTGACATGAAATTGCAAAAAAAGCTATAATTAAAAAAGAAATTTAAAGGGAAAAATGGGCTATGGATAAATATGTTATTCTTGTTGACATTGATGGAACAATTGCCGAAGTTGGAGCAAGAAACATTAAGCAATGCATTATTGATGAAATTGAACGATTGAAGCAAAATGGACACATTTTAGTTGTTGCCTCTGGAAGAACTTACAATAACATTAAATGTATTAAAGGAATGGAGAGTTTTAACTATATTGGTTCGATGTTTGGGAATATTATTTTTGATAAAAATGGAAATTATGTTGTAACTGGAAAACCAATGAATAAGGCTGATGTTTGCAAAATTGCAGAATTTTCAGAAAAAATTGGGGAAAGTTTTATTTACAAAACTATGTTTGTTGATAAAACATTTGGAAACGATGAAAGAATTAGGGCGTTTAACAATGCTATAAAAGTTTCAAGAGAGGAGTTTGCAAAAGATTTGGAAAACAACGCAGTTTTTCAAATGCTTTGCGTTGGGCAGTTTCCAGAAAACGTTAAAGAAGAATTTAAAAATCTTGAGTTTTATCAAATGCCAGGGGGATATTTTGATATAATTCCAAAAGAAAACACAAAGAAAAACATTGTTAAATATTTTAAAGAGAAATTCTCAAATTATAAAACAATTGCAATTGGCGATTCCGAAAACGACCTTGCGGCTTTCGAAAACAGCGACATTTCAATTGCGATGGGAAATTCAAACAGCAAGGTTAAAGCAGCGGCAACTTATGTTACAAAATCGCTTAGCGAAGATGGGTTTGTTTATGCTTTTAAGGAAATGTTAAAACTATAAAAATAAAGTTTTTTATTTGCCAAGATTTATAATTTTGATATAATAATTCGTGTTGAAAAGGGAAAGTGTTTGAAAAAGTTATCTAGATTTTTTAAAGGGTATAAGAAACAGATGGTGGGGGCGCCCCTGCTTAAGTTTTTTGAAACAATAACCGACATTCTCATTCCTTTGCTTGTTGCAAATATGATTGACATTGGGGTTAAAAACCACGATGTTAAATATATTGCAATTTGGGGTTCTGTTGTTGTTGCGCTTAACATTATTGGAATTGTAAGCGCAATACTATGCGCGCGCCTTTCCGCAAAAGCGTGCTCGGGCGTTAGCTATCAAATGCGCAAAGGGTTATATGAGCATATTAACACGTTATCCCATGCCGAGCTTGATAAGTTTGGAACGGCATCGCTTAATAATCGTATGACCCACGACGTTGCAAGAATTGAAACCGCTCTTGGAATGTTTTTGCGAACTGTTATGCGAACACCTTTTTTAATTATTGGTTCAACTGTTATGGCAATGATAATCGACATAAAACTTTCGCTTTTGTTCCTTGTTGTTGCTCCTTTAATTTTTCTTGTTGTTTTTTTAATTTTGAAAAAAACAGAGCCTTTATATGATAAAACTCAAAAAGATTTGGACAAAGTTTCGGAAATAACACGAGAAAACCTTCAAGGCGCTCGCGTTATTCGCGCGTTTAACAAACAAGACTATGAGGAAGAGCGCTTTGCAATAGCCTCAAAAAAGCTTAGGAAATCCGCAGTTAAAGTTGTTTCAATTTCCTCGCTTATGACCCCAATAACTGGAACGATAATCAACTTTGCAATCATTGCTGTTATGTGGTTTGGCGGGCTTCAAGTTAACATTGGGAATTTAAGCCAAGGGCAAATTATTGCGTTTGTTAACTATCTTCTTCAAATTTCGGCGGCTCTTGTTTCGCTTGCAAATTTGATTATCGCGTTTATTAAAGCATTTAATTGCGCAAACAGAATCAACGAGGTTTTCGAAACAACACCATCTGTTGTTGAAACAAACAAAAACGAAATTGTTATTGAATTTAATAAAGATGTTCCAAAAATTGAATTTAAAAATGTAAGTTTTTCCTATTCAAATTCTTCAAAAACTGCCGTTAAAAATTTAAGTTTTAAAGCCTATGCGGGCGACACAATTGGGATTATTGGGGGAACAGGAAGCGGGAAAAGCAGCGTTATCAACCTTATTCCAAGATTTTACGACGCAACAAGCGGGAAAATTTTGATTGACGGAATTGATGTTAAGGACTATTCCTTTGCCCAGCTTCGCGGAAAAATTGGAATTGTTCCTCAAAAAGCGGTTTTGTTTAAGGGAACGCTTAAAGAAAATTTGCTATGGCGAAAAAAAGATGCTTCAATTGAAGAAATTCAAAAAGCGCTTAAAGTTTCGCAAAGCGAAGAATTTGTTAAAGAACTTCCCGACAAACTTAACTTTAAAGTTCAAGCCGGCGGGAAAAACCTTTCGGGAGGGCAGCGCCAGCGCTTAACAATTGCAAGAGCGATTGTTGGCGACCCTGAAATTTTGATTTTGGACGACAGCGCTTCCGCCTTGGATTTTGCAACAGATGCCGCGCTTCGAAAAGCACTTAAAGACGAAATCAACTCAACTGTGATTTTGGTTTCGCAAAGGGCAAACACCGTTCGAAATGCAAACTTAATTATCGTTATGGAAAACGGAAATATTGTTGGAATGGGAACACACAAAGAACTTATGGAAAACTGTTCGGTCTATCAAGAAATCTATTCATCTCAAACAAAATAGCAAAAAAATTGCTTAAAAACGCAAAAAAAACACTAAAAATTAAAGTCGAAAGCCAAAAAGGAGAAAAAAGTTGGCAAAAAAAGAAACTGAAATTAAAAGAACAAAAGCGCAGGAACGCGAGTTTAGAAAACTTCAAAAAGCAATTGCGGCTTTGCCAAAGCCTTCTTTTAACAACCCGGAAAAAATTCAGCCCGCGAAAGATGTTAACGTTCCAAGCATTATTCCTGCGGCAATCAACAGCCCTGCGATTTCAAGCGAAGAAAAAGCTCAAAAAATTGCTGATGTGCCTTTAATTTTAGACACAAATGCCAAACGAATTGAAAGCGTTGCAAGAATTCGAAAACCAAAAGCAAAATCAACAATTCTTCGAACTCTTGGCTATTTGAAAAAATATTGGTATTTGCTTTTGCTTGCAATTTTGTTTGCCGCAATTAACTCCGTTTTTGAAATTTTCATTCCAATTTTAATTGGTAAAACAATTGACCATATTGTTGGAGCGGGCGAAGTTCAATTTGAAATTATTGCTAAATATATTGGCTACCTTTCAATTTGTGTTGTTGGGTTTGCAGTTTTCAAATGGCTTTTGTCGAGAGTGTCAAACGGTTTGTCCTATCGCGTTGAACAACAACTTCATAACGACATTTTCAAAAAATTTAATAAAGTTCCTTTGAAATACATCGATAATTCAAGCCATGGCGACTTGCAAAGTCGTATGGTTAACGATGTTGATTTAATAACCGATGGGTTTGTTCTTGGGTTAACAACCTTTTTCGATGCTCTTGCAACTGTTGTTTTAACTCTTATCTTTATGATAAAAATCAATGTCACAATTTCAATTGTTATAATTTGCGTAACTCCAATTTCAATTGTTGTTGCAGTTATAATTGCAAAACTTTGCCATAAACTTTTCAGAAAACAAGCAAAAGCCGTTGGCGATCTTTCTGGAACACTTGTTGAAATGGTTGGAAATCAAAAAATTGTTAAAGGTTTTTTATATGAGGAGCGTTCAATCGAGAAGTTTGACGAAATCAACACAAAGCTTAAAAATGTTAACGAAAAGGCAATGTATTATTCGTCGCTTTCCGCGCCAATTGCAAGATTTATTAACGGATTGTTATATGCAACCGTTGCAATAATGGGGTGCTTATTTGCGCTTAAAGGGAATATGTCGATTGGGGATATTTCTGTTTTGCTTTCGTTTGCGAATAAGTATACAAGACCATATAACGACATTGCCGATGTTTTTGCCGACCTTCAAGCAGCCTATGCTTCCGCCGTTCGTGTTTTCAACGTTTTAGATATGAAAAACGAAGTTAGCGATGCCGGACTTCAAGAAATTAAACGTTGCACGGGCGAAGTTGATTTCGAAAATGTTGATTTTTCCTACACTGCGGATAAAAAACTAATTCAAAACCTTAACTTGCACGTTAAAAAGGGGCAAAAAGTTGCAATTGTTGGGCCAACCGGCTGCGGGAAAAGCACGCTTATCAATTTGCTTATGCGATTTTACGACGTTGATAAGGGTGAAATCATTGTTAGCGGACATCCAATTAAAGAAGTTACGCGAAAGAGCTTAAGAGAGCAATATGGAATGGTTCTTCAAGAAACTTGGCTCTTTTCCGCTTCAATTCGCGATAACATTGCCTATGGAAAAACAAACGCAACCGATGCGGAAGTTAAACGCGCCGCGCGCCTTGCCGGGGCAGATTTCTTCATTCAAACAATGCCCGAAGGTTATAACACAATCATAAACGAAAATGGCGATAACCTTTCGCAAGGGCAGAAACAACTTATTTGCATTGCGCGCCTTATGCTCTCAAAACCGCCAATTTTAATTTTGGACGAAGCAACAAGCAACATCGACACTCGAACCGAACTTGCAATTCAAAGCGCATTCGACAAAATGATGAAAGGCAAAACAAGTTTCATTGTTGCCCATCGTCTTTCAACAATTGTTTCTGCAAACGTGATTCTTGTTATGAACAAGGGAAACATAATTGAGCAGGGAACTCATAAACAACTTCTTGCCCAAAAGGGTTTCTACTATAATCTTTATAACAGTCAGTTCAGCCGATATTAAATCAATAAAATTTGTTTTTATGCGAAAAAAAGTTTGATTAAAAAGTTATGAATTGTATCACAAAAATTAAGGTAAGAATTCTTAAATTTTAAAACTTTTTGGGTTTTTCGACAGCCTTTTTTGGGCAATTTAAACAAAACTTTAAAATGAAAAGGAAAACAAAAAAAGTTTAAAAGCGCGAAGATATGCAATGAAAAGAGATTTTGCTTGAAGAATTTAAAATTTGTTAATGTCGAATTTTAAAGAATTTGGAAATTTTTTTGGAAAACACGTGAAAATGTTTTGAAATTTTGGGAATGCTAAGTATAATAATAAGGAAATCTAAAAAAAGGAGGGGGGTGACGATATGAAGTTAAAAGCTAAGTTGATCTCAACAATCGCTGCATTCGCAATGGTTCTTTGCTTAACCATCGTTGGTGTTTGGGCTGCTGCAACAGTAACAGTTAGTGTAACAGGAACAGTTTCATACACAGCAACAGACGTTGACGCAACTGTAACTGGCTCAATCACAGGTATCACTGAAGAAGGTAAAAGTTTCACAAAAACCTTTAACGCTGCTTCAACAGAAAATTCAGGTGCCTGGGATCTTTCTAACATAACATTTGTTAAGAATCAAGATGTTGTTATTACTTTAACAGTAAAGAACAACTCAACAGAAAGACCACTTCAAGCTACACTTGCTAACAACGGCGAAGCTACAGGAACAAACACAACAGCTGCTTTAGGAGAAACAACAACTTCTACAATTGCTGCTGGTGGAGACAAAACTGCAAGCTTTACATTCACAATCAAAGTTACAGATTGGAATAAAACTGCAAGTTATGGAATTAACCTTATGTTAACACTTAACAATCAAGCTGCTTAGTCACTGAATTGAAAAAGAGTTATTTTAAGTTTATTAAATAAAATCTTTATTTATAGCTTAAAATAGCTCTTTATTCAATTTATTGCTTTTTTTACTTTTAAAACAAACAAAATTTTGATTATAAAAATACTTTAAACATTAACTGTTATGGAACAGACCTGTTAATTTGAAAACAACCAATTGAAATTTCTTTGATAATTGGATTAAATAATATATAATATAAAGAGAAAAATAAATTAAAACATTTTAAAGAAGGGGGAAAATGAAAAGACTTTCAAAAGCATTTAACATTGTTACCGACGTTATTTTCTTTTTGGTTATGATTCTTTTGGTCATATACATTGTTATTTCATTTTCTGCTAAATTCTCAAACGGTGTTCCTTCCTATTTTGGCTATTCCTATGTTCGCGTTATGTCGAACTCGATGAAGGCAAGCGGAATTAGCAAGGGGGACATCGTTGTTTTAAAAAGAGTTTATGTTTCCGAACTTAAAGAAGGAGATGTTATTGCCTATTATTTCTATGACGGACCTAGCCCAAATTTCACGGGGCAACCTTCCGAAAATCCATTAGATTTTAAAACAAATCAAGAGGCTCATAAAACAACAATAATTTTCCACCAAATTGCTTTTAAGAAAGTTGATAAGGACGGAAATACTTGGTTCAAAACTTATGGAACAAGCAACGTAACAGAAACGGGCGAGCCAATTTACGATCCATGGGTTCGCGCCGACTATGTTATTGGCATCTACACGCAAAGCAGCGTTGCAACTTTCATTAAGTTTCTGACATCAACGGCAGGAATTATTGCTGTTGTTATTGTTCCTTCGGCGGTTGTTTGCTTGATGCTCCTTTTCAGCATGATCGACACAATCGACAAAATGATGAAGATGAAAAAACTTGCAGCAGCGCTTCCAACAACGGCAGGGCTTATCGACGAAGAAAATTCGCCGCAAGAAAACAAAGACGACGACTAACCTTTTTTAGCAGCAAAAATCAAAAAAAACGCTTGAAATCAAGCGTTTTTTTGTTTGAGGCAAAAAAGGGAAAATATTAAAAAGGAAATTGTCAACTTAATTTTTGCAATTGTCAATTTAACAAGAAAAATTGTCAACTTAAATTCGCATTTTGCAACGAGCTTTTAAGAATTTATAGTTTAATTTGTTTTTTTTAACTTATGAGATGATTGGGGGCAGGGAAACAGAGGGCGCAAAATTCCATTAAATTTATTTTGAAAATACTTAAATTAAATATATAATATATTTTATAAGGAAAGAAAATGAACTATAAAGAACAATTTGAAAAAATTTTTAAGGAAAACATAAAGCGCGAAGGGGCGGACAAACTTTTGGATTGGCTTGAAAAAAGCGATTTTTTCACTGCGCCAGCATCAACAAAGTTCCACAGCGCTCATGAGGGCGGGCTTTGCGAGCACAGCGTTAAGGTTTATCACAGATATTTAAACTTGATTAAAAATGAGTTTGGCGAAAATTTTGAAGAAAAAATTTCAAAAGAGAGCATTGCTCTTGTTTCGCTTTGTCATGATGTTTGCAAGGTTAACACATATAAAATTGAATATCGAAATGTTAAAGAAAACGGAACATGGGTTCAAAAACCATACTATGCCGTTGACGATAAATTGCCATATGGTCACGGCGAAAAATCTGTTTACATAATCAACGGGTTCACGCGGCTTTCTCGCGAGGAGGCGCTTGCAATTAACTGGCACATGGGCGCGTTTGACCTTCGCGTTCAGGGCGGAAGCTATTCGCTTAAAGATGCTTTCTTGACCTATCCAACCGCGCTTCTTTTGCATATTGCCGATGTTATGGCGTCATATTTGGACGAAGAGCAAAGCTTGAACTAGCTGATATAAATTGTTTGTTTTTTTGAAAACTTGGAGCAATCCAAGTTTTTTCTTTTCAAACGGAAAGAATTGTGATACAATATTAAATATGAGATTTTTTAGGAAACATAAAAAGGCAACAATAATTTGCTCAATCGTTTTTGTTTTATTGATTATTTTAGTGGTTTTGATGTTCACTGTTTTTTTGCTTAAAGATGTTAAGGTTGAACTTAAAACGGGAACAGAACATTTAACGCAAGAGGTTGTTTCGGAAATTGAGAACGAAGCGCTTAAAACGGGCGGCTCGGTTTTGTTTTTGGGAAAAGAAAAACTTATTTCTCGTCTTGAAAAGCAATTTCCATATTTAAAAATTGTTAACATTGAAACGCAAATTCCAAACAAACTTGTTATTCATGCGGCGGAAAGGGAAGAACTTTTTGCTGTTAACTCTGGCGAAAAGTCATATTTCTTGGACGAAGAGTTTAAGATTTTGCGTGTTGAAAATTCAATCTATTCCAAACAAGAAAACGGCGCGGTTTTGCTTTCGTTTGGAAGCGTTTTTATCAACGCGGAGGACAAGGCATATGCTGCGGGGGTTGACCTTAAACTTGACGGCGCAGAAGCGGGGCAAACTTTAAACATTGGGAATTCAAGCGAGGAACAAAACTATTTTTCGAAAAAGCTTGAAACAATTGCTCTTTCAATTTTAACTTCTTTCGAGGAAAACGGCCTTCAAATTCAAGATGTTCGAAGCAGATTCCAAAGTTTTGAAATTTTCTTTAAGCCTGTTGAATTTGCTGGTTTAATTTCTTGGCAACCTTGTTTGAAAATTGTTGACAGCGCAAACTTCGAGGCGCAAATCATTTTGGCAGATTCAAACTTAACAACAAAAATTGGCGCATATAATCAAGCAATTTCGGAAGCATCAAAAAACCCAGGTCTTCTTGTTAACAAGATTCTTTACGTTTTCGAAAACAGCAACAATGAAATTGCCTATTCATTTTCAAACAAGTAATTTCTTAAACAATCTTATGTTTAAGAGCGGCAAATCAAATTTTCCTTGTTTATTGAAAATTGGTTGATTTCTTCAAAAAAATAATGATTGACGAAGGGAAATTTAAGGTATATAATTAAACTAATTAAGGAGAATAGTATGAAAAAATTTTTATTATCATTTTTAACGCTAATTCTTGCGGGGGCTATGGTTGTTGCTCTCATATTGCCTCTTGCATCAGTTCAAACAAAAAACAAAGAAACTGGCAAAGATGTTTCGCAGTATGCTCAAAGCATAACAATGATGGATTTCATTCAAAGCATTTTTGCAAATGATGAAAAGAAGGCGGATGCAAAAAAACAACTCGTTGCTAAGGAAGCTGAAATAACTCAAGAAGTTACAAAAGAGGTTGCTAACGGAACTGTTAAGGCGGAAGATTCTGCAAAAGAAATTGCAACTCGTGTTCAAAATTCAAAGGAAAGAGCGCTTTATGACACATATAACTTTGCAACAGAAGAAAATCTTGTTTCCTATGGAACATCGGGCGACGAAAACTTGATTATTAAAACAAAAGCAGTTGGCGGGCTTTCAATTGCCTTCATTGCGTGCGTTGCATTGGTTGTTGTTTTTAATGCATTAACACTAATCATTGGCAGTTCGAAACTTAGAGGGCTTGGCTCATTCTTCACATTCCTTGCTTGCGCGCTTAGCATTGCAATTGTTGTTGTTTTGGAAATTGCATTTAGCGCAACGGGGCTTCTTAACGTTCTTTATGCAAAAGTTAAATGGTTTGGCTATATTATTATTGCTTACACTGCAATGTATTTCGTTCTTAGATTGCTTGTTAACAACAAATTAAAGAAAATGTAATTTAATTTTTTCAAATTTCTAAAAAACAGTTGACTTTTCCAACTGTTTTTTTTATAATTATAAAAAAATTGATTAAATATACATAATCAGTTTTAACAAAAGAAACACCAAGGAGAATTGCTAAGATGCAAAAGAAATATGCAGCAATAATGGACATTGGATCTTCGAAAATTTCCGTTTTAATTGGGCAACAAGGGGTTAACAACTCTTTTGTTATTAAAGGGAAAGGCGAGGCCGATTATGCTGGATTTTCGGACGGAGAATTTCTTGAAACAGAGGAGCTGAAATATGCTTGCGGGTTTGCTCTTTCAAAAGCGCAAGAACAAGCAAGAATGAAAGTTGAAGCTCTTTATGTTGGAGTTCCTGCCGAATTTTCTTTTTGCGATTGCACAGAAGTTGAAACCTGTTTTAAAAGAAAGGTTAAAGTTACGAATGAAGATATTTCCTATCTATATTCAAAAGCACTTAACAAAGAAGTTATGAAATCGAAAACGCTTGTTTCTTGTTCCCCTCTTTGGTTTAAACTTGACGATGGGCGAAGGGCTTTCGATTGCGGGCAGCAAAAGACAACATTGCTTAGAGCAAAGGTTAGTTTGGTTTATGTTGAAAACTCGTTCATTTCGCTTTTCAACGAAACTTTGGGGCAACTTGGAATTGAATCGGTTGAATATATTTCTGCTCCTCTTGCCCAAGCAAACTATCTTTTAACTCCATATGAACGTCAACGCGGCGCAATCATTGTTGACATTGGCTATATAACAACAAGCGTTTGCGGTGTTCTTGGAAACGGTCTTGCGGGGCTTAGTGCGTTCTCGCTTGGCGGGGCACACATAAGCGGAGATTTTTGCGAGGGATTTGAAATTTCCTTTGCAGAAGCTGAGCAACTTAAAAAAGATATTGTGCTTAGCGTTAATTCAAAAAAGGCGGGGAATTATGAGATTAATGTTGAAAATCAAGTTTTGTTTGTTCCAATTGCTTCTGCTAATGAAATAGTTCGCGAAAGAATTGAAATGATTGCGTCTTTCATTAAGAGAAGTTTTCAAAAGTTTTCGGAGCAAAATTTGGAAAATGCCCAAGTTTACTTGACAGGAGGCGGTCTTTCGTATATAACTGGAGGTAGAGAATACCTTGAAAAATGCCTTGGTCGCGATATTCAAATTCTTGTTCCCGATGTTCCTGCATATTCAAAACCTAACTTTTCAAGTTCGCTTTCGGTTTTGAGCGAAGCTCTTAAAAAACAGGTTAAAACCACGAACTGGTTTGTTAAATTATTTAGTTAAGGAGAAATTTATGTATTCAGAAAACAGCATTGGCCCAGTTGCAAACATTAAAGTTGTTGGAATTGGCGGAGGCGGAAACAACGCCGTTAATCGCATGATAAATGCTAACATAACAAGCGCACAATTTGTTGCAATTAACACAGATAAACAAGCGCTTTTAATGAGCAAGGCAGATTTGCGCCTTCAAATTGGCGAAAAGTTAACAAGAGGACTTGGCGCTGGGGCAGACCCTGAAGTTGGCCAAAAAGCAGCAGAAGAAAGCAAAGCAAGCATAACAGAAATGCTTAAAGATTCCGACCTTGTTTTCATCACCGCTGGAATGGGCGGAGGAACGGGAACTGGGGCAGCTCCTGTTGTTGCTCAAATTGCAAAAGACATGGGAATTTTAACCATTGCTGTTGTAACAAAACCTTTCAATTTTGAAGGCAGAAAGAGAATGGAAAACGCTGAAAAAGGATTGGAAGGACTTAGAAAATATGTTGACACTTTGGTTGTTATTCCAAACGACAAACTCTTAAAACTTGTTCCAAAAGGAACTCCAATTGTTGAAGCATTCCGCTATGCCGACGATGTTTTACGTCAAGGTATTCAAGGAATTTCCGATTTAATTGTAACTCCAAGTTTAATTAACCTCGACTTTGCCGATGTTCGTTCAATTATGAAAAACAAAGGTCTTGCCCATATGGGAATTGGTCGCGGAAAAGGCGAAAATAAAACAATTGAAGCTGTTCGTCAAGCTGTTTCAAGCCCACTTCTTGAAACAACAATTGAAGGAGCAACAGGTGTTTTAATTAACGTTAAGGGCGGAAACGACTTGCCTCTTGACGAGGTTTATGAAGCAGTTGACCTTGTTAAAGAAGTTGTTGACGAAACAGGAAACATCATCTTTGGTGCTGCAATTGACGAAGCAATGAACGATGAAGTTGAAATAACAATTATTGCAACTGGATTTAAAGGAACTCCAGACGAAGAGCCAGAAGTTGAAAAAGCACGCGAAGATGTTCAAGCATATGGAAGTTTCGACAAGGAAAAATACGACCAATATGTTCAAAAGAACGAAACAAACGCTCTTGGACTTGGCGTTAGAAGAGTTGTTGAGGAAAAACGCCCAGAACCTGTTGTTGAAGAAGATGAAGAGCCGGTTCAAACTCAAACTTCAAGAATTTCAATTCGCGAAGCAGACATTCCTCCATTCCTTAGAAAAATTAAGAAAGATAGATAATTTAAACAGGGCGGTTGCCCTGTTTTTTTATGGGGAAATGCTTTACGATTTTTAAAGCATTTTTCTTTGGTTTTATTGTTTTGTTTCAAAAATTTTTTGTGGTAAAATTAAGGCATGGTAACACTTTTAATTTTAGATGGATATGGCGAAAGAAGCGAAAAGCAAGGCAATGCAATTCTTGGAAACTCGCCAAAAATTAAAAAACTTAGAAATGAGTTTCCTTCGTGTTTGCTTGAAGCAAGCGGAACAGCAGTTGGGCTTAGCGAAGGGCAAATGGGAAATAGCGAAACAGGACACTTGAATCTTGGAAGCGGAAGGGTTCTTTATCAAGACTTGGAAAGAATTAACAACTCAATTAAAGACGGCAGCTTTCAAAAAAACGAAGTTCTTAAAGAGGCTGCGCTTCATGCAAAAAAGAACAAAAGCAATGTTCATATTATGGGGCTTCTTTCAAACGGAGGAGTTCACAGCAAAATTGAGCACGCGAAACAAATTATTCTTTGCCTTAAAAAGCAAGGCATTAAAAACATTTTTTTCCATGCTTTTTTGGACGGGCGCGACACTCCAATCGACAGTGGAATTAGCTATCTTGGCGAAATTTCGAATTTTCTTAAAGAACAAGAAATTGGTCAAGTTATAACGGTTTCAGGGCGCGTTTATGCAATGGATCGCGAACAACGTTTTGAACGTGTTCAACGCGTTTATAATATGTTAACAGGAATTAGCGCCGAAGGTTACAGCGAGGTTTTAAATCTTAAAAAAGCAGTTGAAATTAACTATCACAAAGGCGTTTATGATGAATTTATGCCTCCAATTAAACTTATTGGAAGCCCAGACATTGAAAGCGGCGACGTTATAATTTCATATAATTTTAGAACAGACAGAATGCGCGAACTTATTTCGGCGCTTTCACAAAAGAATTTCAAGGCGTTTGAACGCAAAAAACTTGAAAATCTTTTTGTTGCAACAATGGCGGAATATGACAAAACTTTTAAGAACGTTAATGTTATTTTTAAGCCAGAAAAAGTTAAGAACTGTCTTTCCGAAGTTCTTGCAAAGAATAATTTTAAACAACTTCGAATTGCGGAAACAACAAAATATGCCCACGTAACATTTTTCTTTAACGGGGGGATTGAAAAACCTTTCCCAGGAGAAGATCGAACGCTTGTTGAAAGCATAAATGTTCAAAATTTTTCGTCCGTTCCAAAAATGAGAGCAAAAGAAATAACTCAAAAAGCAGTTTCGGCAATTAAAAGTAAGAGATATGACTTTGTTTTAATCAACCTTTCAAACCCAGATATGATTGGGCACACTGGCGATTTTATTGCAACGAAAAAGGCAATTAAATATGTTGACAAATGCACAGATTTAATTGTTAAGGCAACTCTTAAAGCGGGGGGAGATGCAATTGTTACGGCGGACCACGGCAACGCAGAACTTATGTTTGAAAATGGAAAAGTTGTTACAGCCCACACAACAAATCCAGTTATTTTCATTCTTGCAAGTAAACGTTTTAAAAAATGTGAATTGGTGCAAAATGGGAAACTTGCAAATGTTTCCCCAACTGTTTTAGATCTTCTTGGGGTTAAAAAGCCAAAAGAAATGACAGAAAACTCACTTTTAGTTTATAAAAATTAAATTTTGCTTTGTTATTAGTTTATAATTGTATATAATAATATTTAGATAAATTGTTGATTTTAGGGGCAACTGGAGGTTTTATGAGAATAATTCCTAGAAAAATTAAGGTTAAAACAGAGTTTATTAAGGGCGTCACATTAACCGATGTTATTTTTGCATTCATTGGCGTTGGCGTTGCGGTTGCTCTTTTCACTGCGAATTTTCCATATCACGTTTGGGTTGGTGTTGGCTGGCTTATTGTTGCATTCAGTCTTTTCCTTCCTGTTGCCGATGGAATTCGTTTTTACTACACATTAGGCTATTTATTCCGCTTTTTCGCGCAAAAGAAAAAATATTCAAAAGAAGCAAAGAAAGAGGAATCAAACATTTCATCAATCATTCCTTTTGTTGGATTTGATAAGGACAGATTTATTAATTATGGCGATTATTCCGCTCAAGTTATTGAAATAACCCCTGTTGAATTTGGGCTTTTGAATGAATTTAAACAAAATATGCTTATTGAAACATTTGCGAACGCTCTTCGTCGTTTAACGGAAAATCAAACAGCAAACATTGTTAAGCTTAGCAAAGCGATGATTTTAGATAACTATGTTTATGTTGAAGACAGAAAGTATGATTCACTTATGGACCTTCAAGTTGAAGGCGAAATGACCGCAAAAGAAGTTGAGGCAAGAGCGGGAATTTTCGAGGACAGGGTTTCAAGAGTTGAAGCCATGAACCGCCAGGAAAAAGTTTATAAAGATTACTACTATTTCGTTGTTTATGGAAAAGACCGAGAGATTTTGGAAACAACTGTTAACGGAATTATGACAACGCTTTCAAATTCTGCAACTCCAATGACAACTCGTCGTCTTGCTGGACGCGACCTTGTTGTTTTCGTTAAAGCAACCTTTGGAAAAGAATTCGACGAAAGAGAACTTGACGCAATTCCAATGAATAAATACTATGATTGGGCTATTCCAAAAGAACTTAAATTCAAAGCGGCAGGATATAATATTGATGGAAGAGGCTATCGCCAATTTGTTATCAGCGACTATCCGCTTAATGTTCCAAATGCTTGGGGATTTAACTTTTTCTCGCAAGACAGAACAAAAGTTATTGTTAAAATTAAACCAGTTCAAAAGTTGAAAGCCGAAAAAAACATCGATAAGGCAATTATGGAAATGGAAAGCAAGGCTTCATATTCCGCAAAGAGCAGTCGAGTTATTGAAAATGAAACACACCGTGAAACCTTGAAACAACTTCTTGTTAGTCTTAAAAATAACAACGAACAACTTTTCGATGTTAACACCTATGTTATTTGCGAAGAGGCGGCAAGAAAGGAAGTTAAAGCAATTTTGAAGCAAGAGGGCTTTAAAATTTCAGAACTTTTCGGACGTCAGGTTGATGGGTTTATCAGTTCCAACATCTCAATGAGAGATAACATTAAAGAAACAATGCGTGGAATCCCAACAACAACTCTTGCAGCAATTTTCCCATTTATTTCGGGCGCGCTTCAAGATAAGGACGGATTCTATATTGGTTATAATGAATATCCAATTTTCGTTGACTTCTTCGTTAGAAATCGCGACAGGGTTAACAGTAATATGATGATTGTTGGAAAATCTGGTTCTGGTAAATCCTTCGCAACAAAAACTCTTTTAACAAACTTTGCAGCAGATAACACCAAAATCTTTATTCTCGACCCAGAAGACGAATACACAATCCTTGCAGGCAGATTGCAAGGCAAGGTTATTGATGTTGGATCGTCGGCAATGGGAATTATCAATCCATTCCATATTATGACAACGCTTAAAGATGACATTAAAGATGTTAACGAAGTTCTGGACGAAGAAGACGAAGAGGAAATTGACGATGGAAAACTTAAACTCAAGTCGGAATCCGACACATTTTCAACCCACCTTCAATTCCTTGAACAATTCTTTAAAGTTATTCTTAACGGAATCGATAGCGATTCGTTCGAGGCTTTAAACTCGCTTGTTGTTGAAATGTATAACGAGAAAGGAATCAGCTCAAAATCCGACTTTGAAAAACTTAAACCAGAAGACTATCCAATATTTGATGATTTGTATGCAATCATAAATGATAGAATTGAAAAAGAAACTGACGCATATCACAAAAGAAACCTCTTAACAATTCAAACCTACATTAAAAAATTCGCAACGGGCGGAAGAAATAGTAATCTTTGGAACGGACCAACTTCAATTTCAACAAAAGAAAATTTTGTTTCGTTCAATTTCCGTTCTCTTCTTGCAAACCGAAACGAAGTTATTGCTAACGCACAAATGCTTTTAATTTTCAAATATTTAGACAACGAAATTATTAAAAACAGAGATTTTAACATCCATTTCAAAACAAACAGAAAAATTATTGTTGCTGTTGATGAAGCCCACGTTTTCATTAACCCAGAATATCCAATCGCTTTGGATTTCATGGCGCAAATGGCAAAACGTATTCGTAAATATTCAGGAATGCAAATTGTTATCACGCAAAATATTAAAGACTTTGTTGGAACACCAGAAATTCAACGTCAATCAACAGCTGTTATTAACGCCAGCCAATATTCAATGATTTTCTCGCTTTCTCCAAACGACTTGAACGACCTTGTTGAGTTGTATCGTAAATCGGGCGAAATTAACGCGGAGGAGCAAAACAGCATTGTCACTGCTGGGGTTGGTCAATGCTTCTTCATAACAGGCGCAATGAGCAGAACAATGATGCAAATTGAAGCGCCAGACACAATTAGAAAAATCTTCGAATAAGAGTTAAAAAAGAACCTAAACAAAGGTTCTTTTTTGTTGGTTCAAAAATGTGAACATATTATAAATGACTTCGGCAAAATATGATATGAAAGAAAAAACTCCACGCAAAAATCCGTGGAGTTTTAAGTTTTTTTTAAGGTTAAGCTTTAATTGAAAGAATTTTATATTCAATTTCGCCGCCTGGGGTTGCAACAGCAACAACATCGCCTTTTTTCTTTCCAAGAAGCGCTTTCCCAACTGGGCTTTCGTTTGAAATCAATCCTTTGAGAGGGTCGCTTTCTGTTGAGCCAATAATTTGATATTCAACTTCTTCGTCGAATGCTTCATCATATAACCTAACAGTGCAACCAACGGAAACACTGCTTGTTGAAATATCTTTCTTATTTATGATTTCGCAGTTGCGAAGTTTAACTTCAATTTCAGCAATTTCTGCTTCAATTTGCCCTTGTTCGTCTTTTGCTGCGTCATATTCTGCGTTTTCGGAAAGGTCGCCAAACTCTCTTGCAATTCCAATTTTCTTTGTTACTTCTGGCCTTCTAACTGTTTTAAGTTCAACAAGTCTGTCTTCAAGTTGTTTTTTTCCTTCTGGTGTTAAAAATGTTTTTTCCATTCAGTCCTCCTGTTAATAAAAAGAAGACACATTGACAGTTCAATGTTCTTCCAAAAGCAGATAGATAATACAACAATCAAACAAACAAGTCAACTATTTTTTTTATTATTATCTATCATAAATATATTTTTATTCTGCAATTCAAAAATTATTACATTTCATGGAACGTTTCAAGGCACTTTGGTGTCTTAACATTTTTCTCGTATTCTTGAATCATTGCATTAAGTTCGCGTTTCGACATTCTTCCAAAAATTTCCTTAACTTCTGGGGCTTCTGGGTCGTTCCCGCCAAACTCACAAACTTTTTCAATAAGTTCTTCTTTTGTTTTGATTTCTTTTTTATTGCTAATGTTTGCAACAAATTTATTTTTTGAAAATTTATTATTCATCTTTATAGCTTCCTTTTTCATTCCTAGTTTAATATGAAATCGAATAAATTGCAAGAGAAATTTTTGTTTTTTTTGCAACATATTTGAATTATCGGTAAAATTTTAGTAAAATTACAAAATTTTCAAGTTAAACCTAAAACATTAAATGTATATGCTTATTTAATTAGTTTTGTCTTTTGATTGAAATTAGTTATAATGCAATTATGAAAATAAAATTCGCAACAAAAGACGACATTGAAAAAATTTTTGAACTTTCGGCTTTAAATTTTGACTGGACAAAAGAGGGAATTGAAGGGGCATTTAAGTCGAAAAATATAATTTTAAAGGCAGAAGAAAACGGAGAAGTTGTTGCCTTTTTAATTGCTTCCAACCTAATCGACAGTTATAATCTTCTTCTTATTGGTGTTAAAGAAGAGCAAAGAGGGAGAGGAATTGCAACGAAATTGCTTGAGAAACTTGAAAAACTTGCAAAAAAACAATGCATAGACAAAATTTGGCTTGAAGTTCGAGAAAGCAATTTTAAGGCGATTGGACTTTATCAAAAAAACAACTATAAAAATATTTACACACGGAAAAAATATTATTCGAACGGCGAAAACGCTTTCATTTTTGAAAAGAAAATATAAAAACATGGGTTTACCATGTTTTTTAATTTTTAAGGTTTGCTTCGGCTTGACTTGGACGAATGTAAAGCGGAACAAGTTCTTTTTCGGTTGTGAATTTTCCTTCTTCTGCTTTTTTTGTTGCAACCTCAAGAAGCGAAGCTGGGGAAAGTGCAACAATCTCTGTTTCAAAAGGAAGATTCTCAATTGAAACAAGATTTTTAAGGCTGCTGATTTCGTTTGTGCTAACCATTTTTGGCTTTTCAACTTCTTTATTTGCTTTAAAACTTGAAACGAAATAGAGCCCGCTTAAAGCGTCTAGAATTGGTGTTTTATCTTCTTTTTTGCTTTCATGAGCAATAAGAGTTAAAGAATCGATTGCAATTGGTTTAATTTTTTCACAAACAGAAAGAATTGCTTTTGCTGTTGCAATTGAAATTCGAAGACCAGTGAACGAACCAGGGCCAATAACAACGGCAAGCGCGTCAAGTTCGTTTAAGAATTCGCTTGTGTTTTTTGCTCCTGCTTGTGCAAAGATTTTTTCAATTTGAACAAGCAGATTCTCGGAGTGTTTAGAGTTTGCGTCAATTGTTTTATAAAAGTTTTTTCCGTTATATGAAAGGGTAATGTGCGCTTCGGCAAAGGCGGTGTTTAAACATAAAATATTCATACTATTTCCTCAACTTTAATTTCTCTTTTTGTGTTTGAAATTTTGTTTAATGTAATTTTTGTGTATGGGGGAGAAAAAAGTCCTTTAACATTTTCTGCCCATTCAACCAAAACGATGCCGTCGTTTTTATTGAAATAGTCTTCAAAACCAAGTTCATAGGCTTCTTCTTTCGACGAAAGGCGATACATATCGAAGTGATACATTTTTTCCTTGCCCTCATATTCATTAAGAAGAGTGAAAGTTGGGCTTGTTATAATTTCGTTAATTCCAAGTCCTTTTGCAAAACCTTTCGTGAAAGTTGTTTTGCCGGCACCAAGATCGCCCGAAAGAACAATAATCTTTGGTGCTTTAATTTTTTTTGCAAGTTCGTATGCAAAATCCATTGTTTCATTTGCGCTTGATGTTATCAATATGTTTTGCCTCCTTTTTCGTTTTTTCGATACATTAAAATTCCAATTGTTGAAAAAATAAGTCCAATTGCAACTGCAACAAGAGTGTCGGAAAGATAGTGTTGCCCAAGATACATTCTTGAAACTATAACAAATCCAACAAAAATTGTAAACAAAAGTGTTGAAATAATTTTAACCCAAAGTTTTTTCGATTTTGTCCAAATTAGATATAAGCAAAAACAAGATATTATTGTTGCGCTTAAAGTGTGGCCGCTTGGCATTGAATCTCCGCCTCCAGGGAAAACATTTTTAATTTCGCCGCAGGCAATATATGGTCTTGGGCGCGCAATTATTGCTTTCAAAATCCAATTTGTTAAAAGAGAAATTAGATAGGTTGCAGAAAAATAGACCGCATATTTTTTGCTTGCCAAAAAGAATATTACAACAAAGGCAATTGCAAAACCAAAATAGTTTCCAAGTTGGGAAATAAATTTAAAAAACCAATCCCAAAATGGAGTTGATGCGCTTTGAAGTGTTTTAATTATCTCAATTTCAAATTTCATTTCTATATTATTGCAAAATCTGGCTAAAATTATTTTTTAGCCTTTTTCCCTCCCTTTTTCTTAACGTTAAAAAATTTAATTAAATATGGGGAGTAGATAATTATTGCGCTTGCGCCAACGCCAATTAAAACAATTTGCCAAAGTTCCAATTTATATGTTGTGTATTGAACATGATTTGCAACAAGAGAAAGTTTTCCAACAGTTGAAACACCAACAAGAATGTTGCCGTTGTTGTCTGTTCGATAGATTGAATTGGTGGTGACCCCAGCATTGTTTAATCGGTCAATTGCCTCTTGCGAAGGATGACCATAACTGTTTTTACCAACGGAAATTATTGCATATTCTGGCTTAACAAGGTTAAGAAAATTTTCGGAAGAAGAATATTTGCTTCCGTGATGTGCAATTTGCAAAATGTCAACATCAAAATATGTTTCCGAAAAACCTGCATAGCCGTTTTCTTGCGCCTTTGAAATAAAATCTGTTTCAAGCTTTTTGCTTCCGTCGCCCGTAAGCATAATTTTTCGTCCCATGTATTCAACAATGATGATTGGAGAATATTCGTTTGTTATCGCTTCTCCTTTTGAAATGTATTGTTTTCCTGTTATTGGCGCGAAAAAATTGACAGCCCACATTTCGTTTGACGAATTTGCGCTCTCTTCGTTATATGATGAAGAGCGAATTCGAATATGTTCGTTTGCGTAAACTTTTTGGCAACCAAAAGAAGAAACTTCGTTGTCTAAACTTGTTATAACTTTGCGATAGGTTTCGTCGCTGCAAGTTGGAGCAGAGGGCGGAATTGCCCAAGGAATGTCCTCCGGAGATTCGGTGTTATAGTAATAGATTTGAGGAAGATAACAATTTTTAACCAAATAGTTTTCAAAAACATATGTTGCACCGCCAATATGATCGGCGTCGGGATGAGTTAAAACAAGATAGTCGATAACTTGTTCGTTGTTTTCTTTTTTAAAATTAAATTTACATAAATAGTCTTTAAATTTATCAAGGCTTGAAGATTTATAGTGGCCGCAATCAACAATCATAGTTTCGCCGGTTGGAAACTGGATTAAGGCGGCAGAACCTTGCCCAACATCAATGAAATGTGCTTTAAGCCCATTTTCATCAATTTCGGTTGAAAGAGCATTTTTGTTTAAGTTGTAGTTAACAAGATTTTCAACCTTTTCCTTAAAGAAAAACGTTGAACAAAGAGCAAGAACAATCAATGCGAAAATGATTGTTCTTGTTATTAAGGCGCTTTTTGCTTTCTTTGTTTTATCTTCCGTTTTTTTGTTCAAAGTTTAAAAATTTCCTTTGTTATGACTAAATTTTGCTAATTTCATATCCGTCTTTTGTGTCTTTAATTAAATATCCTTTCGATTTAATCAAATCGCGAAGTTCATCGGATTTAGCCCAATTCTTTTCGGCTCTTGCTTGAACTCTTTCGTTTGCAAGATTTTTAATTTCTTCTGGAATTTCAACTTCGTCTTCCTTCCCAAGGTCAAGACTTAAAACTGTGTCGAATTTCATAAGAAGGTTGTAAACATCTTTGCTTTTTGGTTCATTTTTAAGCATTTTCCAAACAACCCCAACTGCAAGAGGAAGGTTAATGTCGTCGGAAAGAGCATCACGGAATTCTTTTTCATATGCGTCAAGTTTATCTTTTGAAACTTGCGCCGTTCCGTTTTTGTGTTCAATTGCAAGTTGTTTAAGCGATTTCAACGCTTGCTTTGCTGCTGTTAATCCTTCAAAAGTGAAATTAAGGCTTTTGCGATAGTGCGTTAAAAGATTGAGATATCTGAAATCAAGAGGAGAGTATCCTTTTTCAATAAGTTGGTCGAGAGTGTATAAGTTTCCAAGACTTTTGCCCATTTTCCCGCCGTCAACTTGAAGGAATTCAACATGCATCCAATTTTTAACAACTTGTTTTCCTTCTTTTGCGTCATTTTGTGCAATTTCGTTTTCATGATGAATTTGCTTATGGTCAATCCCGCCGGTGTGGATGTCGATTGAGTTTCCAAGATATTTTTCGCCCATTGCCGAGCATTCAATGTGCCAACCAGGGCAGCCAACTCCCCAAGGGCTGTTCCATTTCATAATATGTTCCGCTGGAACAAATTTCCAAAGCGCGAAATCGAAAGGGTGGTGCTTTTGTTCGTTTTCGTCAATTCTGTTAACCCCAACAGTTGAAAGGTCTTTCCCAGAAAGAGCACCATATTTTTTAAATTTTTGGACATCAAAATAGACCCCGTCATCAATAATATAGGTGTAACCCTTTGCTTCAAGGCGTTTAATGAAATCAATCATTTCTTGAATATGCTCGGTTGCTTTTGCAATGTGCTCTGGAATTTCAATGTTAAGACGCGAAACGTCTTTCATAAAACAATTTGTGTAGAACTTTGCAATTTCATATGGGTCTTTGTTTTCGCGTTTTGCTGCAAGTTCCATTTTGTCGTCGCCTTCGTCCGAATCGGAAACAAGGTGTCCAACATCTGTAAGGTTCATAACGCCGTTAATTTTGTAGCCGCAATATTTCAAACTTTTGCGCAGAAAATCCATGAAAAGATAGGCACGCATATTGCCAATATGTGGGAAATAATAGACGGTTGGGCCGCAAGTATACATCTTAACTGTGTTGTTTTCAACAACAAGTTCTTCTTTTTTTCGTGTTAATGAATTATAAACTTTCATTTTAGCTCCTTAAGTTAATATATATTCGATTTAATTTTTGCTGGTGCGGGTGTTATTGCAACGAACTAACAACCGCGGTCATACACAAATCGAAATATCTTGGAGGAAGCGACATAACCGAAAGGGCATTGTTTTTGGAGTAGATATGTTTTTCGCCGTCGCGAAGAAGATCGGTTAATTTGAAGAAATAGATGTTTCCAAGATTGCAATACACACTTGATAAATTGATTGGCTTGTTAAATTCAACAACGCAAGAAAGTTTTAATCCTTCGTTGATGTTAATAAGCGAACTGAAAGTTATTTCTCCTTCATTTCGATTTATAACAAAATCGTAGGTTTGAATTTTTTCAACAAACTTTTTCGCATCAACAAACATTCCGTTAAAGTTACTTATTTCCGTTGTTTGTGCTTTATAATCTTTAACGTCAAACTTAATTTTCTTAAATTGTTGGAAAAGAGGATTTTCAATTGCACCAATAATTTTTTCAAAGCGGTCGTCAATATCAAGAGTGTGGAGAATTGAAATTGAGAAGTTTTCTTGTGGTTCATCCAAAAGCTTGAGAAGATATTTTCGCTGAACCTTTCCTTCCTCGTTTTCTTCCAAAACAAAAGCATTATAAAGTTTTCCAGTTTTATATTCTCCCCAAATCAATTTTTTGAAAAGAGATTTGAAAGGTTCAAAGTTGGAAATCTTTTCAAAGTTTTTGTTTGAATATTCTCTTCCGTTAAGAAACGCAGTTTTAAGGCGTTGAACTTGCAAATCAATTTCGCTTGGGGAAGTTTTTCCAATTGCAAGTTGGTCTTCAATGTCCAAAATGTTAATTTCTGCTTTCTTTGCAAGCGTTTGAAGCATGTCGCGTTTCCAATTTTCGTCGTCAAAATTTTTAATTGCGTTTGACGCAAAAACTTTGGCAACCTCATCTTTTCCGCAATTAACAAGACATTCGGTTAAATACTTTGCCTCTTTAAATCTTCCAAGCCCAAAAAGTTGACAAGCGAAGTTTGTCATTTCTTTAATTAAGTTTTCACTTCCAAAAAGTGCGCAAAAACGAATTGCCCATTTTGCTTCTTTAATGTCGTTTTTCTTTGAAACAACATCGTAAAGTTTTTCGGCGAAATTTTCAAGTCCTTCCCTTTCAAAAACATTGAAAAGGTAGTTTAAGTTAGTCAGTTTTGAAAGA
>ULOH01026475.1_pt1 | contig 27638 bp, 18 predicted proteins | sample 1952421 | NCBI WGS metagenome assembly ULOH01 (sample SAMEA4835599, study PRJEB28245) | human gut metagenome | biome: gut microbiome; material: fecal sample | place: Denmark | collected 2008
AAATAATGTACTTCATAATCATATGAATTTCTTTCATAATATACTCTAATTACATTTTCCTCAGATGAAGAAATTACAATTTTTCTTGTAGAAGGTTTAACACTTTTTAATGAATAACCTTCTTTAGTATTATTATTAATACTTTCTTCACTTACAGTGATTTCTTTACCTTTAACATCTTTATCAGTTTCAGTTAAAGTATTATCAATTTGTCCATCATAGTAGTATTCAATTTTGTAATCATATCTTTTTGCAACCCAATATACCTCAGGGTTTTTATTACTATGAATAGTTTTTGTATTACCATTTGGGTCAGTATATGTTAATTCAAAATCAGCATTTGTTGAATACCAACCATCTTCAGTAATATCTTCTTCATTAATTTTTATGTTAAATGAGAATTTCTTACCATCCTCAGTAATGTCAAATTTCTCACTAGTATATTTATTACCTTGAGCATCAGTCATTACAAATTTTGCACCAATATTATCAGTTAAAGTTGCATCTGTTCCTGCATTAGCTTTACCAATTATATCGGCAATATCAGTAAACTTAGTTACTATAGTTTTAGGATCTGATGAATATACATGATCAGCACCTGATGCTACTTCACTTAATATTGTACCATTATAATCATATCCAATAGCAAATACTTCTGCATTTGATTGAACTGTTTTAGCCATTTCTTTTGTTTTTCTTTCAGTAGTAGCATCCATGTAACTACCATCACCATGAGTATAACCATTATCATCATAATAATATGTTGGTTCTCCATCGCTTATAACAACAACATATTTGATAGCATCTTTTGGTACTTTGTCTGAAGTTAATAATTTATTTGCTTCATAAAGCCCAGCATATAAATTTGTTCCACCATCTGGAGATCCAAAATTTACATTAGAAAAATCAGCTTTAGCAAAATCACGTAATTTTTTAGCATCATTATATGTTCCTCTTGAACCTTCAGAGAAAGTTACAAGAGCAATATTTGCATTTGGTAATTTTTCATGTAATGTTTTAGCAAATGTTTTTGCACCACTAATAGCACTTTGCCATTTTTCATCTCTATTAGGATTTCTACAGTCACCAAAAAAGTTTCTATCTTCACACATAGAGCCTGATTTATCAAACACTACAACAGCATAAACATCTTTTTTATTTGATGTATGAGTCTCAACATCTTTACCTTTTACTTCAAAAGTAACTTTGTAATTACCATTATCATCAATTTTAGATACTGTTTTGTTAATCTGAATATCGCCTTGTTTAACTAAATTACCTTCAGTTACAGTAATACTATTATTACTGATAGTATTTCCAAATCTAATATCACCTTTCTGTTCTTTATATTCTGCAAAAACAATAGTTGAAACAGCTACTGCAACAAGAACAATTGCACTAGCAAAAAAATATTTTAGTTTCTTCATAAACCAAAAACCTCCTGATAGTTCCTTATACTACCATACTTAACTATGTATGTCAACATTTTTTTCATACTAGTATTATAGGAAAAACAAGAGAAAAATATACAAAAAATAACCAAATTTTGGAAATTTAGTTATTTTACTTCTTTTGCTATAACAAGCATATATTTTTTAGGATACTTACTATACTCTTTCATATTTGAACATGTTTGCATTATTAAAATTTTATCATTTTTATTTACCTCAACTCCGGTATCATAAAATGATTTACTTTTTAAATTTTGTAAGTGGTTTAAATATTCATCCTTAGTTGCATAATTTAAATTCATATAGGACCAATCTGAAGTCTCAACAAAAACAGAAAATATTTCATATTTTTTTACTTCTTTAATCGAAGATAAATAAATATATTTATGTTCTTTATAATAATCTTCATCTTTATAATTTTCAATTATCATAATAGGTAAAAAATAACTTGGTGAACTATGTCCAAATATAAGTAATTTATTGCTTTCATCAATATCTACCCTATAATCTAAAAATATTGAACCATTTATATTATAAGTTTTATCTGGTAAATGATTTAAATAATATGAATTATCATTTCCTTGCATTACTACCGTATTAAAATCTGTATTATCAATTGAAATTGTTCCCACCACGTCTTTATTATTATACTTTTCTTTTAAAGAGGTAATTTGCTCTATATATTCCTCTTTCATAACAGGAATAGTATTATTAATATAATATTCATCATACTTTCCTATATTAAAATAAGTTATACCAATGTAGACAGACAAACTAATTAATAATATAACTGGAATAATAACTATTAACTTTTTCATAAAAAAATCTTCCTTTTTCAAGAAAGATTATAACATTTTATTAAGTTAAATACAATCAGCATTTAATTTATAATGTTTATTTATTAATTACCAACACTTATATATTCTGTAAAATACTTATCTACAGCATCATAAGGAACACATTGAGTACCTGTAGGAGTACCATTCTTATAATAAGTTATAGGATTATATACATTAAAGCAATTATCAGTAGCATTGTAACCATAAATTGTATAATAATGTCCAGTAGATGTTGAAGCAAGACCCGTATTACTTGGAATATTACTTCCAACTTTTGAAGAAACAGATGCAACAACAACATTACCTGATTTTAATGATTTGTAAATCTTTTCTGCATATCCAGCACTTGTACCATTTAAAGTACCACCACTATAATCAGTATCAACTTTTAAACCATAGTTATTTAAAAAACTATTGCCATTACTTGCGTAATTACCTTTACCGCCACAAAAATTACTACTACTAAAATCATGAGATGAAGGATTACCATTTAGTCCTTTTTTATACATTAATACATAAGATGCAGCAGCAGTTTCTGTTGCATTATTAGGCGTATATCCAAGTTCACTTTGTATATTTGATTTTAAACTATCGCCTTTTCCTAACATCATAATTGCTTCAGTCATAGCTATTGGACCACATGCACAATCCATATATACAGTAGTCCCATTTACATTAATAGTTTCCTGGCTTTGATTAATTGTAACTGCACCAAAATTATTAACAGTAGATTTTTCTTTATTATCCTCTTTAATATCTTCTTCATTATTAACAGGATTTTTTTCTGGTTCTGTTTCAGTAGGATTATTATTTTTTGTTTCTGATGAACCTTTTCCAGTAATAGGGTCAACTTTTGATTCAAGGATTGCATCAACTTTATTTACTATATCAAATGTAGTTGTGTCACCCGCTACTTGGAATGTAGCAGATTTACTTGAAACTTTAACACCAATTTTTGGAGGAGCTTCATAAACTTCAGTAAATTCTATAGTATAATTTGTTGTAAGTGATGCTTCTTCAGCAAACCTTCTTAAAAATACTTCGTAGAACTTCTCTTTATTCATTTTAAGTTCTCCATAAGTACGATAATAACCATAATCAATTGCATCAACCATTGATGCCTCAGAAATTTCCTTAATTAAATAATAATCTTGAGTATTTGTCGATGTAAAGCTTTGGATAAGAAGGAGTACAACAATAATGAATACTCCAAATACCATTAGCCAATATCCCCAATAGGATTCTTTCATTGTTTACTCCCTCCTTACTTCCATGATGGTCCAACATCTGGAATTCCATCGCCATTTATATCTAATGTATTAAATGTATATATAGTCCAATAATCATTTGTTACTATTAAGTTATCAGTATTGCTAACACCAGGTGCTACATAAGGCTTACTAAATTGCTCTTTTGCTTTAGTACGTCCCTCTTTATTTTTAATGTCTACTTCTCCACCAAATTTACCATCAGCTAAATCATCAACAAATGAAGAGTAACAGAATATATTTGCCATTACACATTTACCAGAATCTCCTTCTTTTTTCCATGTGTAACCAGCTTTTTTACAACCATCTTCATCTCTATCTATTTGATAATCATAACAAGTCATTGTATCATTATTGTAAGATTCTTGAGTTTTGTTATATTCACGTATTTTAGTAATCATATCAGTGTCCATAACTACTTTTAATGAATAATCTTCAACTTTAGGATTTCCAGAAGAAGGTGTTGTTTCCTCCGAAGTAGTATCATTTGCTCTAGTAGTAATCTCATCAATTGTATCTTTTGCTTTTCTAGCTACTAAAGAGTTTTTATATACACTTGGATCGCTTTCCCAGTTATAGCCTTTTGGACGGTCATTAGGGAATAGATTTCCTGGACTTATAGGTCTAAAGTCATAATTTGGTTTACTTCCTCCACTTTGAGAACCATCCGGTGTAACAGTACATACTCCAATACACTGAACTACACATTCAGGACAACAATTGTAATTATTTTCACATTCTTCACCAGGTTGACATCCTACTGCAAGAAGCGCTTCTTCTCTAGAACCCTTTTGCTGACAACTTTCATCATAGTGAGTAGTACTACATACATAGTAACTTTGAGATTTTTCAACACAGTATGGTCCACCTTGATTTGCTGGACAAAGTCTTTCTTGACATTTATCCCAGTCCTCATTTGGATCACATTCAGTTTTATAATGTTTGTTACCTGATGCATCAGTACAACTATTTTGATTAACTTCATATGTACATGCATATTCATTTGAGTTAACTTCATCATTATTTTTAGTTGTAGTATTTTCTCTTATTAATGAAGATAAACTATTAGTTAAATCACTATAAATTCTTCCGTTTTCATTTACATTAGAATAGAATGTACCAAAATTATTAAGAGTTAATTTATAGTAATATGTTCCTGTAGGAGTATTAATTCCCACTGGAAGGCCATCTACAATATCATAATTTGTTATTTCATGTTCTGGGGTTTCTTCAATTTTAATATCACCATCATCATGACCGCTATAATATACTCTTTCAGTTTTATATGTTCCTTTTGAAGATGCTATCTTATGAACATAATCAACTTTTGTAATCTTATGTAAAGAATTAGTCATATTTGTTCCAATTCGAATTTCACTATCAATACCAGTATCAAGATCCTCATCAGGTACCATCCAATGATATTCATCAGCATAATCTAATGTTGTACTTCCTTGACATTGTTCGTATTCATTATCAATATTACCATCACAATACCAAGTAGATTCATGTGTATCATCATCCACATCTTTAATTGATGTATTTTCAGAACATGTTACTTTGCCACCTGATGTATCAGCACATTTTTCTGCCTCAACTAAAGCATCAGGACTATACATAAAGTCACAATTCATTCCATGTTCACAAGAAATACCTTGAACTGAACTAATCCACCTTGTTGTCGAAATACCAGGTTCTGGTTCTTCATAACTATATTGAATATCTGGATTATATCTATAAATCATATCCCAGAATGCAACTTCACCATAAGCCTGTGATTTATCAGTTTGTTTATTTGCATAATCATGGTCAGCAGCACACGAATTATATTTATCAACTATCTGGCGAAGATCTTCGAGTAAAGTTTTAAGTGTTTGTTTTGCACCTTGTGCAGCACTTTCAAATTTGCCCTTTTGTTCTTTCCAATGTTCTTGAGCAGTCATTACAATTTTACACTCGCCTGAGGTTGAACAAGAATTACCAGATGCTGAACAAGTTTTACCATTTTCAAATTTACCAAATTCCTCAGGATTTTTTGTACCGTTAGAAACTTCAATAACCCATTTATCTTCCTGTTCAGTAATTGTTGCATATTTATATTTATCACTATGAATAACGTTATAGATATAATCATAAGGTCTTGATTCAGATGAGTTACATCCAGTGAATGTGCCATTTTTATCATGTGAAGGAGTACAAGTTTCTTGAGAACATATCATTGGATCAGCTTGTGTCCATTGATATTGTTTATAATTTTCATAATTCTCTAACCATTCATTATATGTGTCAAGTATTTCTTTTTGTTTTTTAACAATATCTTCAGTATATTTTTTATAATTTAATTTAGTTGTATAACAATCTTGTTGTCCTTTTAGAGAAACACTAATTTGGAAATATCTTCCTGATTCAGTACTTTTCTTATAAGGAACACCAAATATATAATCTTCTTTACATTTTACTTCACAATAATCATTATCTGAAACCATTTGAGCATATTCATCATCTTTTAATTTATACTCATTTCCGGCTTTATCTTTACTATTTTTAGAAAGTAAACATTTCTTAATATTATATTTACCACTTTCAGCATTATAAGCCTCTCTAAATTCATATTCAACATTACCTGTTTCTTCATCAGGTTCTAATCCATCTTCACAAATATTAGGAAGTGTTGAAGTTGGATCACAAGTAGTTTCATCACATAAACTTGTGTCTAATTCAAATTCATCTTGAATAGGTTCACCCTCTGAAGCTATAAAGAATCTTTGCTGACCTGTTGTATTTCCAGATGCATATAGTACAGCACCTCCATCTTCATTAGAATATTCATATTTAAATTTAATTTTTACTTCACAGTCTTCTTCTTCACTATCGTCATCTGTAGCTTCTTGTGAATCATCACTTGAAGGACGTGATACTAAAAATCCTACATAAATTGTTCCATTTCTTTCCTCAAGTAACTTTGATAGATCAGCACCTTCAGAAATAGATTCCCAACCATCTTCAGTATTTATAAATTCTTTTGAAGCACCAAGAAGTTTTACTTCAGTAGCTTCATTTTGTTTTTCAACCTCAAATCCTAAATATTTAAAATATTCAGAGTCAGAACTTGTGTCTGTAATATTTTTTATATCAATTTTAACAGATACTATCTTCTTTATAACTCCATCTGCTTTTTCTGGTTCAGTTGCAGGGCCTTTTTCAACTTTGCTTTCGCCAGTTTCACTATTAAACTTTTCATTAGCATAATTCATTGCATCAATTAAAAGTTGTTTAATTCCATCAAAACCACCACAACTTACAGATGCACCACTACCAGAACCAGAGCCACCGGAACCACCTGGATTAGAATTATCATCGCCAGGTTTGGAAGAACTAGTTATTAATTGAAAACAGTTATTTCCAATTTTTGTACAAGTAATTCCTTTACCATTATTAACCATTGTTTTGCATTCTTTTTCCGAATATTGATTTTTAGCCTTAATACATTTTGTAACCAATTTATAACACTTAGAAAAAAGTGAAACTTTTTGACATTCTGTTCCTTGACCATCATTTACCCTAGAATTACACTCATTTAAAGTATATTCACCTTTTTTTGCATTACATGAAGAACTAGAACCTCCACTAGAACCTTTTCTTTCTAATTTATAACAAATGCTACCAGACTTTTTTGTACACACCCAATCATGATATTGTTCTTGTGAATTTTTTTGATTTGCTTTATATTCACAATCCTTATATGCTAAATCGTTTTGTTCTCCACTACAGGATGATGCAATTTTACAACCAGTTGTCGCAGATCTTTCATTTCCACAATATATACCTTGAGCCTCATTTGGTTTGCATTCATCACATGGTGCATTATTAAGCTGATACCATTTTCCATTTCTTTGTTTGCACTTTAAATTTGCATTGGCAGAACATTCAGCAGCAGTATCAAAAGAACAAGTATCAACTTTTTTACAGCCAAATTTTTCAGTTGATTTAAATCTTTCTCCAGTATAACATTCAAACACTTTATCTTTTATTGTTGGGCAATTATCTGTTGATGAAGTTGAAGGTATATAACAATTATTTGAATCTAAATGGCAACCTTTGCCTGTTGCATCAGCACATTGTGCAGCGGTAGTATATTTACATTTACCTTCTAACAAATTATATTTTTCAAATCCTAAAAGAGCTAAACTTTTACCACCTTCATCAGCATTTTCGTCATTATCACTATTTTTCTTGCTAGTATTTGATAAAAACTCAGTTAATGTTGAATTAAATGTTGAATCTGATTTCATACAATTAACTGCTGCATCGATTTTTGCTAAATAATCTGCTGTTCCAGTATGAGACCAATTAAGCATACCTTTTGATACAAGAAGTCTTATTGCTAAATGTATTTGTTCTTTATCAGCACCATTTTTCATTAAATAAAGAACTGCATAATCGCCTTTAAGTTTTGGCATCATTCTACTTACCACATAAGAAGCACCTTGACCTGCAGCCTTACCTCTATCCATACAGTATGCATCATAAGTTTTTCCTCCACCAGTAACTGTATGAAGTTGATATTGTTCATTAAATCCGTAAGATGCTGAATGGCTTTGAGAAGCACCTGGAGATAAAGTAAATTGGTCTCCTACATTAAGGGCGTTTACATTAACCATTATACTTAATAATAAAAATATAAATATTGATTTAATTACTTTTTTCATATTATATCCTTTCTTCTTTTTACTTGAAGGAATACAACTACTCCCCCAACAACAAGTATCGTACATCCAGCCCCTATAAATACTTCTTTATGTTCTTTTATAAAATCTCCTAATTTTTGAAAAAAGTCTTTATTTTTTTCTATTTCATCTTGTTTCTTTTTATCTTCATATTCTTGAAATTTATCCATAAAATCTGTTATTTCCATGTTTTCAAAAGTAACATACTTTTCACAAAGATAAAATTCTGGATTATCTTGGCAAAAACCAAAATCATAGAATTCGTTATATCTTGGAGTTGTCAAATAAAATGTTCTTATTTTTTTCTTTGGACATGTTGTTTCAGTTGAGGGATAAACATCAAATGTAAAAGTATGTGTCTCCATAATATCATTTAAATCAAAACTTACAACCCCATCTTTAACATCGGAATAACTGAAAGATTTATTGAATTTTTTACTTTTAACATTAATTGTAAAATTTTTACTTAAATTTAAAATAGATATTTTAAAATAATTATATCCTTCACACTCTCCTTGTCCATCATTACAAGAAAAAGATGAATCAAATTCTCCTGTTTGCTCCTCATAAATTGCCTTTATCGTAGCAGCCTCACTATTAAGTTTAGCTTGCGTTTCATAACCACACTCCGCATGAACATTTTTTACCAGTAATACCATAACTAGTAAAACAAAAATTTTCTTTACTTTTTTCATAATGCTTAGCACCATCCCTACTATTAAAATAGTACCATAATCTAATTTTTTTTTCAATAAAAACTAGTAAGAAAACAAAAAATATGGTAATATTTTAATATAGGAAAGTGATTAAATGAAAAAAATTAAATTAGTTATAAAGGACATTGTAATATTAATGTCAACATTTTTACTTATGTTATTACTTACATATTTATTTTATCCAATTGTTAAAAAAAATATTAAATTTGAACCTGCTATAGAAACATTAATATATTTATTAATATCATTATATTTATTTATTATCTATAGAAAAGAAATTATAAATTACTTTAAAGATTTTAGATTAAACTATAAAAAATATATATCTAAAAATTTTGAATTTTTTTTAATATGTATTTTAGCAATGATGATTTTAAATATTATTTTAGTGGAAATTATTGGACAAATGCCTACGAATGAAGAATTAAATAAAAGTTCAATAAAAAATAATTTATTTTTTTCATTTTTACAAGTTTGTATATTTGCTCCTTTTTATGAAGAAGTACTGTTTAGACTAAATTTTAAAAATTTATTTAAAAATAAAATAATTTTTAGTATTTTTACTGGTTTAATGTTTGGTTCAATGCATCTTATATCTGCAAAAAGTTTAATAGAAATTCCATTTATACTTTCATACTCTATAGCCGGATTTGCATTAGGTTATGTATTTTATGATACTAATAATATATTTACTTCGATGTTCTTTCACTTTTTTAATAACTTCTTATCACTAATATTAACTATAATCGGAGAATATTTATGAAAAGGTTAATATGTATAATAATTCTTATTTTTTTTCTATTTTTTATATATGGAAAATATATAAATACAAAAGGTTTAGAGGTTAAAGAATATGAAATAACTAGTAATAAATTAACTAATGGTTTTGATGGAATTAAAATAGTTCAATTTTCAGATATTCTTTATTATGAAAAGAGTGATATAAAAGAAATTAAAAATTTAGTTAAAAGTATTAATAATGAGAATGCTAACATTGTAGTATTTACTGGTGATTTAGTTTTAGATAATACCAACATAACTAATGTAATAAATGAACTTAATAATATTAAAGCTGATTATAAATATGCCGTTTTAGGAGATAAAGATAATAACAATATAAAAAGTAATTTAGAAAGTATTGGATTTACTGTACTAGATAAAAACTATGATTATATTTTTAATAAAGATATTAATCCAATTAAGATAATGGATCTAAATAATTTTGATGAAAGTATTCTTACTAATGAAGAAGAAATTACACCATCATTTACAATAGGTCTTTTGCATAAACCAGATGAATTTGAAAAATTAAAAAATTATGATATAGATGTTATTTTCGCAGGTCACTCTTTAGGTGGACAATTAAGATTACCTTTCTGGGGTGCAACTCTAAAAAAAGATGGTGCTAGTGTATATACAAATGATTATTATAATGAAAATAACACAAGGCTTTATGTGTCTTTCGGAATTGGTACTAATCCACCACATATAAGAACATTTAACAAACCTTCAATTAATGTATATAGATTAAAGAAAATATAAAAAAAACATAGTAGTTATAAAAATTCTACTATGTTTATATTTTTCTTTAATTTTTCAATTAAATCTTCTTTTTCATATTTAGAGAATATTGCTATAAAATTACTGTTATCCATTAAGAACATTTCATAAAATTTTAAGAATATATCTTGATAATTAGTAACTCCTAAATCTTTTAAATAAGAAATATTTTCAGTTACTAATTTTTTTTGTTCCTTTAAAAGTTCAATAAACTTTTCTGGAGTATTTTCCATCATATATGCTATATCATCTTTACTAAAACCTATTTTTTCTAAATATTTCATAGACTTAATTCTCCATTATTAGTAAGTTTAAGTTCATTATCAATTGCATTATAAATACTTACTTTTTCTTCATCTGTTAAATTTTTATTATATGTTAATGTATAATATAGTATTTCTCTTTCCTCAGTTACTCCACTTGTAAGAAGTTTAATTAAATTATCAGATTTTGTTCCATCAATCTCATCACTATATCCTAGTGTTATTAAAACATTTTTTAAATGTGCTGTTAAATCCTCGAATCTTGCAAGCATTTCATCATCAAGTCTAATAGTTTGTTCTTTTGAAAGTGCCATTACATATGGATTAACGTCCTCAACTTCAGATGGAGTATTTACTGGGGTTTCTTCTTGAACAGAACTTTCATTTATAGGTTCAGATGCTACTTCAACATGAGTTTCAATTGGTTCTACATCCTTAACAGGATTTTCTACAATTGGCTCAGCTGTTATAGTATTCATAGCTTTTTCAACTTCACTACTCAAATCATCTAATGAAGTATTTGTTTGAGAAACAGTTTCTTCCTTTACAACATTTTCTTCATTGTTATTACTAGTTTCAACCTTTACATTGTCATCTTTCTCTTTAGTTAAATACTCTACACCATATCTTCTATCAAATTCTTTTTTATTAAATAATATTTTACTATATTTACCTTTTTCGTCCTTTAAAGTTTCATTTAAAGACATCACATAACTTAATCTTTTGAAAAGTTCTGTTGAACTAATTCTAGTTGGATCACTAATAAACATATCTAATAAACCTAACTTTTCAGCTTGTTCAACCTGACTTTTTATAAAGTCTAAAGGTAATGAAAATACTTTTACTTGTGATGGCTTAGTAATTGCTATTCCTTTAGATGTTAAATAACCCATTTTTTCTTTAAGTTCCTCTAAAGTAACTAAATCATCAGAAAATGAAGCATAAAATTTTGGTATATTAGGATATACTTCTTTAGGTAAATTTAAAGCACTTATTTTATTTACTATATCGTACATAGCTTATTCCTTTCTAATAAGCAATTAATGGAACATTTTTGGCATCTAATCCGCTTTGTTTTAATACATCAATTGCATTATTTAATCCATTTAAATCATATTTAGTTAAAACGCTTGGATTTAAATATATATCTTGAGGCATTTTACCAATACTTGTTAATTTTTCTATTTTTTCTTTCATTTGTTTATCATACATTAATTCAACATTATCTGCAAAAATATCAAGTGAAATATTTAATGATTTAATATATTCAGCATTTGCTTTAATCGTTTCTTCATCGTAATTATTCATTATTTTTTCAAAATCATTGCTTGTAAAATCTAAATAATCAAATCCTAAACTTGTTAAAAGATTAATTACATCTTCTTTTGAAACAGTTTTATCTTCCTCTTTTACAGGTTCAACTATTGCTTCAATTTGTTCTTCTTTAACTTCTTTATTTTCAGGAATATTTATATTAAAATCAAAGTTAAAACTAGGTTCTTCTTCATGAAGTGGTGCCTCAACTACTGGGGTTTCTTTATTAATTTCCTCAGTTTTTATTTCTTCTTTTGCCTCTTTAAAAACATCACTTATGCTTTTGCTTTTTATTCCTTTTAAACTTTTCTCATATTCATAAAGTCCATCTTCAGGGAACATTAATAATTTTGCTGCTTCTCTTTGTTCTTCTTCACTAAAATTAAACTTTTCAAGAAGTGATGTAATTTCATCTCTTGTTATATTTATATTTCCCTCAAGTGCTAAGTCAAAGTATCTATTTAATCTTTCCTGATTAGCAAGAGCTTCATCCTTACGAAGCCCTAATTCCTCTATTTTAGTGGTTGCACTATTCATTTCATCTTCTACGGTAACAAGTTCTTTTTCAGCTTTTTCCTTTTCCATAGAAAATTCCTCTAAAGTTTTAGGAAGTTTTACTTCTAACTCTTTTTTTATTTCTTCTGGGTCAAAAGCAATATTTAATTCTTTTAGAACATTTATAAAATCATCTTTTCTTATAGTTTCTAAAGCACTTTTAAAACTCTCGCCCTCTTTAGCAAGAATATGTCCTTCAGATTCTAGTTTTTCAATTTGACTTGTTAGTTCAGTAGTTCTTTTACTAGTCCTTTCCTTAGTTTTAATAGCCTGGTCTCTTTCTTTGTCCATAGACACTAGTACTACGCTATCTTCTCCTCTTAAATTATATAATTTGTCAAGAAGCATTCTCATTTCAGAATTTAATCTCATTGTCTTCACACCCTTTACTATATATGAATTATAACACAAAAAAAAGGTATATGTAAACTACCTTTTCAATTTTTTATTACTTTTTATAACAAGAATAACGATTACTCCCAAACTTAATGCCATTATTCCAAAGTATAAACCTATGTTATCTAATGTATTAGGATTTACTACATTATTACTTGCAATTATATAATTACTAAAATGGTTTGTATTAAATGATAAATACTTAATTCCCTCTATTGTAACTATTTGAGCATCATATTTTTCAAAAGTTCCATCATCTTTAATATATAAAACTACTAAATCTTTAGTTTCTCCATCATAAGGAATTAAAACATTTGTTACATCATTAAAATTACTAATAATCTTATCTAAAATACTTGAATATAATTTTAATGAATAACTATCTATTTTCTTATAACCATTTTTCTCAAGAAGTTTTATTTCTTCACTAGTTAAATCATATTTATCACTAATTAAATTTGCATCAAGAGGTACATTGCTTGCTTTTGTTTTTAAAATAATACCAGTCTTTGTATCTACTGTTGAAATTATACCAACACTTTCCATATATTTTTCAGGCATTTGTAAAACGGCAACATAATAATCTTTATCATTGATACTAAGTTTATAAGGTACACCTGTAATTAAACCAGCATCCTCTGTATAATATTCATAGTAATTTTTTGAAAGTTGATATTTTTTTAATGTTTCAAATTCTTTATCAAAATTTGTATTAACAAGTTTATAATACTCATTTGCTTTTAAACCCATTGTATAATTTAATATTTCTTCAACACCTTGAGCACCATTATATTCATTAATATCATCTGATAAAGTAACTTTAATTTTAACATCATTATTATTAATATATTTGATAAGCTTATCCTCTAAAACCTTACCATAGTCTTCTAAAGAAGTTCCAACAGGTACATAATACATATTTGATTGGAAAAAGCCATTATAAGTAAATCCATAATATACGCCATCTTTTTTAACATAAGTTAATCCATCAGCAATCCCAGTATAAGCAATTCCTCTTCTTGTCTCTTCAAAAGATACAGTAATATCAAAGTCAGGATTTTTCTCAACAATATTTTTTAATTTAGAAAACTCTTTAACAGCTCTTTTGTTAGAGAAAAATGTTGAAGTATCACTTTCATAATTAACTAAGTGATTAATCATATCTTTATCAGCAATATGAAATGTTCCAAATAAATCATCAGTTATTTTATCCACTTTTTGACTAATTTTTTCATCACCATTCACTTCATTAAATTTTACTTCTATTTCAAATAGTTGTTCATCTTCAAAATTGCCTAGCTCCCCATAATAAATCATAGCCTCACAACTATCATTAGTAACAGTTTCAAGTTTATTTTGCTTATTATAACGAGTTTCACCTTTAAAATAACAAGCCGTATCAATTCCTGCAACATTTTCAAAATCAACTATATTATATAAATCTTCACGGAACATATATTCATAAAAATTATGTGTAATTCTTTCCTTTGAATAAGTACTTCCATCATAATCATTTTTTTGAAACCATTCATAATTTTTATCAATCATTTTATCTGGATTTACATATTTATATTCAAAATTATGATTTTTAATAATTTTCTCATTAACCTTTTTTGTTTCATCAATACTTTTTGCATTAACTGCACTACTAAATAAAAATAATCCTATTGTTAGTAATTTAAAACTTTTTCTCACTATCGCACCTACCTTATAAAATAATTATATACGATTATAAAAATTCTTTCAATCAAAAATTACATAAATTATTTGTATTTTTTTATATTAATTAGTAAAAAAAGTATAAGTTTTTATTTACCTATACTTTTCTTAATATTTTCTAATTCACTTTCAGTGACATTAGAATATTTAATGATATCTGAATCTGACATTTTTGAATTTAACATTCTTAAAATTATTTCTTTTTTCTCCTCGTTTTTACCTTTTTCAAAACCAACTTCTCTAGCTACTTGCTCATTAAATTTGTCTTTATCATAATAAAATATTGCATCAAAATTTTCTATCATCATTTCCATTCTCCTCACTAACATTTGACCTAGCTTACTATTTTTGTATAACCCATAATATTTATCATTATTTTTACTTGTAAGTAAATAAAATATCTTTTTCGGGTTAGCATCAGGTAAACTATCAATTTCATTATATGTCATATCATCATAATAATCAAGATTAAAATCTACGATTGCAATTTGCCCGTTTCTAACCTCTCCGGTTATACTATCAATTAATTTAGTAATATTTATAAAGTTTTTTGTTTTAAACGGACTATGATTATTAATATTTATTTGAATAACAGTTTTAATCTCATCTTCCTCACCAGGTTTTACTTGTCTTAAAAGTAAAGCACATAAGTAAGATAAATTTTTTAAATTAACACTTATTGAAGTTTGACTATTTCCTTCGATATTTATTAAATATTTATTTGATTCATAAAGCAAATCTGATTCTCTATTTTTAATATTTATATTATCATTTACGTTATTATCAAGTAAATCAATTGTATCATCAAAAGGAAATCCAAGTAATTGTAAAGAATATTCATAAACAAAGGTAAGAAACTCTGGAGTTTCTAAAAATAATTTTTTAAATGCTAAGTCTCTTATGAAACCGGATTCAGAATATAATTTATTAAAATACATATGCTACCTTTCTAAGGTGTGTGATTTTAAAATTTTTTACATTATAAAAAATTTATTTTTTCCGAGCAAATTAAATATAACAAAAATATTTACCCATGTCTATATTTTTTTAACATTTATTATATTAAAATCACCAAAATTAATTTTTTTCATATAATACAAAAGAAATAATAAGGAGGTTATTTTGAAAAAAATATTTTATACATTTTTAGTAATTTTACTTTTAGTTTTATGCTTAATTTTCTTTTTACATAAAAAGGAAAAGAATGATAATATGAATAGTATTAAAATTGCGGAGGTCACTCATTCAGTATTTTATTCTCCCCTTTATGTTGCCATCGAAGAAGGCTATTTTAATGAAGAAAATATTGATATTAAACTTATTTTAACACCTGGTGCCGATAAGGTTAGTGCTGCCGTACTATCTGGTGATGTTCAAATAGGTTTTGCTGGAGCTGAAAGTGCAATTTATGTTTATGAAAAAAATGAAAAAGATTACTTACAAATATTTTCAGGTCTTACAAAAAGAGATGGTCAATTTATATTAGGAAGAAAAGATAAAAAAGATTTTTCACTTAAAGATCTATATGGTAAAGAAATTCTTGTCGGAAGAAGTAGTGGTATGCCCGCTTTAAACTTTCTAAATGCCCTAAAAAATGAAGAAATTGATAAAAATAAAATTAAAATAAACTATAATATTGATTTTGCTTCTTTATCTGGCGCTTTTATAGGAAATACTGGTGACTATGTAAATTTATTTGAACCAACTGCTTTAAAACTTGAAAAAGAGGGATATGGTTATGTTCTTCAAAGTATTGGACTTCTTTCCGGAGAAATGCCCTACACTACCTTTTATGCTAGAAAAAGTTATATTGAAAACAACAAAGAAATAATTAAATCATTTACAAAAGCCATTAATAAAGGTTTAGAATTTGTTAAAAATAATGATGAAATGAAAATTGCTAAAAGTATATATAAACAATTTCCCGATTTATCATTAAATGATTTAAGTACTATTATAAAAAGATATAAAGATGCTGATTCATTTTTAGATAGTTCTTATATCGAAGAAAAATTACTTATTAACTTAGAAAACTTACTTATAGATAATAATCTTTTAAAGGATTATGTTCCATATAACGATTTAATTATAGAGGTAAAATAAAAAATATAAAATTGTAAAAAAATTTTATATTTTTTTTAAGGTATCATTAAGTATTGAATAAAGATAAGTTTCAGTTTCTTTTTTAGTTTTATTTTCAATAAATGATTTATAAATACTTAATTGTTTAACATAATTTTCATCATCAATATTTGAAAGTTTATAATCAATTATTACCATTTTATCTTCATACTCTAAAAGTAAATCTATAATTCCATCATATTCTTTATCTTCATATTTATAAATAAATTCATATTCTTTATAAACATTTTTAAAGTTATTATCTATTTTTTCAAGTAATGCTAAAACATATTTATTATTTGTATTTCTAAAATCCTCAGTTTCAAATATTTCATGAATATGAGTGCCATATTCCATTGCATTTACTTCCTCTTTAGTAAGAAGTTTTAATACTTTTTTAGAAACATTACTATGAGTAATTAAATTCGAATCTACTTTTATTTCTTCAACATTTAATAAATCGTTATTTTTTTCAAATAAATCTTTTTCTTTTTGAAAATTATAATTTTTAGTTAATGGTACATTATTAATATATTTTATATTGTCCTTTAAAACAAACTTTACTAAAGATATAAAAGTTAAAAATGAATTTAAATCCTCTTTAAAAGAGATATCTTCCATATTATTTGGTATAACCATAATCATTTTTTCTTTTGCTCTAGTAAGAGCTACATAAAATAATCTTATTCTTTCTGATATATCCTCTTTTAAATATTTATCTTTATATATACTTTTTAATATAGTAGGTCCTACTCCATCATCATAAAATGGCAAAATTAATCCTAAATCATAATCAAAGTTAAACATTTTATTTAAATCTTGTTTATTAAATGCTTTATCAAAACCTGCAAAATAACATATTGGAAATTCAAGACCTTTTGATTTATGAATATTCATAAGTTTAACATTATTTTTTACATTTGTATTAACTGTAAAAGATATGTCTGCATCATTTACAATTAAATCATTCAAGTACTCATTAAAATCTATTATACTTTTTCCTAAAGCTGATAAATTATCCGCTAAAGATAAAAGATAATCACACCTTTTAATAACTTTATCAATATCTCCAATTAAAATAGCCTTTTCATAAAAATCAAATTCATCTATTATAGTTTCTATTAACTTTTTACTAGACATAGTATCTAATTTCTTAGCAATATTATCACATTTTTTAAATAAATCACTATTATAATAATTGTTATTTACAAAATAATTTATAAATACTTCATCTTTTTCATTATATAAAAAACTTCTTGAAATTGAATAAAAATCATATTTAAATTTTTGTTTATAATCTTTATTATAAATACACACTATTAAATCAATTAAATTTTTTAATACTAAAATATCTTTTTCATTAGTTATTTTTTCATCATAATATATCAAAAGTGGTAAATCTAAATATTCAAAGATCTTTTTATATATTTCAAAACCATTTTTTCTATCTATTAATATACAAAAATCATCATATTTACATGGTCTTAAAGTCTTTGTTTCTTTATCTAAAACTTTATAACCACTTAATAGTTTTTCTTTTATATCACTTGCGATTATAAAGGCTTCATATTCAGTATCACTATATTTTTTATCTTCTTTATTATAAACAAATACATCTAAATCATCTGTATTAACACTATTTTCAGAGTATACAGTATTACCAAAAACCATTTGATGACTTTCTTTATAATTTGCTCCTCCAAAATCATCATCCATAAGTAAATTAAATATTTTATTAATATTTTCTAATACTTTATCTCTTGAACGAAAGTTTTTAAGTAAATCAATTTTAATTCCTCCATCCTCTTTTGAATATTTATCATATTTATTTTTAAATATCAAAGGATTAGCATTACGAAAACGATATATAGATTGTTTAATATCACCAACCATATAAACATTATTATTTGAAATTAAATTTACTAATGTTTCTTGTAAATCAGAGGTATCTTGATATTCATCAACCATTATTTCTTTAAATGATGAAGAAATTTCTTTTTTAGCATTTGGAGTTTTAGCAATTTTAATTGCCATTTTTGCAATATCATTAAATTCAAAAGATGCATATTTTTCTTTATAACTTAATACTTTTTCATCAAGTACATTAATTATTTTAATAATTGCTTTAGCATAAGTAATAGTTTCTAATAAACAGTTTTTCAAATGATTTTCATCTTTATAAATTAAAATGTTATGTAAACTTTTAATTTCATTTTGAAGTTTTTCTTTAGAAATTTTTAAATCTTCCTCACTATTTTTAGGAAGCGCAGGAACTTTTACATTAGTATAACTTTTGTATTCCTCGTAAGTTTTTGCACTTAAAATCGGATTTACTACATTAATTACCTTTTCATAATATTTTTCATCACAGTTAAATGATAAATTATCTAAATATATTTTGATTTTATTAACTTTCTTATTTATTAGTTCATAAAAGTTTTTAACTATACTTTCAATGTTTTTTTCATTATAAAAATTGTTAACATAGTTATTTAAATATTCCTCTTTTTCAGGTAATCTTTCTAATAATTCATTTAATGAAAGAATCTCCCTTCTTAAAGGGGTATCAACTTTGACCGATAAGTCATTTACCATTTTTAAAAAGTCAGTATCTTTTTGTTCATATAAAGTTTCAAATACTTCGTCTAAAAAAGTAGTTTTTATATTCTTAGCAATTTCATTATCTAAAATACTTATATCTTTAGGAATATTAAGTAAATAATGATATTTTTTTACTATTGATAATGCAAATGAATCAAATGTTGTAATATAACTTCCATCAATAAGATCAAGCTGACTATGCAAACTTTCATCTTTTGTAATTGCCTCTCTAATACGATCTTTCATTTCCATTGCCGCAGCATTCGTAAATGTTAATATTAAAAGTTCATTAATATTTATACCTTTTTTTAATTTAGTAATAACTCTTTCTGTAAGAACCGCTGTTTTACCAGAACCTGCCCCTGCAGAAACTATAATATTTTTGCCACATTCATTAATTGCTTTTTCTTGGTCAGCAGTCCACGCCATCGTTATCCTCCGTTTCTATTATTACTTCATCTTTTATAGACTTATAACATATATCCTTAAATTTACAATACATGCAAGATATATTTTTACCATTATAATTTTTAGGATTAATATCAAAATTAGAGTCCTCAATATTATTAATCACTTTATCTATTTGTTCATCAACTTTATGGTAAATTTCATCCATATTTTCATTAGATAAAACTTTACTATAACTATAAAAGTTACCATCTTTTTTTAGTTTTAAACCCTTAATAACTTTCGATGATTCATAATCTTTATCAAGTTTATTTATAATACTTCCATCTATATTTGAGTATCCAGTAAGTTTTAAAGAATCTTTTTTTCTTTCTAATAATGATTTATTTTCATCATATTTATTATCTAATGAATAAACCTTTTGAATATAAAAACCACATATTAAAGCATCTTTATAATTATTTTTTATTAAATATAAATATATAGGAAGTTGTAAATTTAATCCATAATCAATTAAATCCATTTTAACATCTATATCATAAGTTTTATAATCGACTATTGCATAATATGTTTTATCTTTAATAGTTTTATACATTAATTTATCTATAAATCCTTTATATAAAACATCAAGTTTACTTTTTTTATTAACATCAAATTCTTGTTCAAGCATATATTCATTTAATAAAGAATATGTATTTTGCTCTTTTATAGTTTCAATTGCAAAAATCATATCTTTTTCCATTTTAAATATATAAAACTTTTCTTTTTCAGTAAAAATTCTATTCGAAGAGTCCATATATTTAATAATTTCATTATGAACATCTATTTCTTTATCAATTGACAACTCTAAAATATGATGAAAAAGGGATCCTAAAAATGCTGCAAAAGTATCTTCATAAACATCTAGTCTAAGAACATTATTAATAAGATATTTAAAACTGCATTCATTATAACCTTCCATACTTGAATATGATAATGATAACTTATTTTTAAATATTTTATTCATTAACTCGAAAGGAACTTTTTTATATGTATTATCATATAATTTATAATCTATTTTATAATTATTATATAATGTTTTTAATTCTTCGTTTACTTCACTATATTTATAAAATCTATCAAGTAAAGAGCATAATTTTATTTTATTATATTTATTTGAATAATTTAAAGGTACCCTATCAGTAATAGTTTCCATATTCATTTCACTAATTAATGTTGAGGGTAAAAAAGAACCACTTTCACTTTGAAGTTTATAACTTATAAATAAATTTTTAAGTTTTTGAATATTATAAATTAAATTTTCTTTATCTTTTTTAGCCAGTTCATAAGACTTTTCTAGTCCTAATAGACTTTTTTCCTCATCTAAAAGATAATCTTCATCTTTATAAATAGTTGGATATGTTTTTTGATTAAATCCAAGTAAAAATACATAATCATCTTCGTTTACGCTATCAAAAGTGGAAAGTTCTACTGCATTATCATATTTTATTTCAGGTAAATATGTATTTTGAAGTAAATAAATAATATCCTCCTTTACAGATAATTTATCCTCTATAAATGTAAACTTATTTATTACATTTAATAACTTATTTACTACTTCAGCTGAGTATTTATCCTTAACTTCTTCGATAACTTTAGTTAAATCAGATGTAAAGTTACTAATTAAATATTTACTAGCAAGTGTAAAGTATAAACAAATATTGTCATTTAGATTTACAGGTATATTATACATTTTAAATACTCTTTTTACTATATTTATATACTCATTATCACTTATAATTAGTTTAATTTTATTTATATCTACACCATACTTAACAAGTTTACATATTTGACATGCTATATAATTAACTTCATCGTCAATATGTGTAAATCTATATACTTTTTTTGAATATAAAGTTTCATTTTCTTTGTTAACCATTTTAACATTACAAACACTTTTTATATTATCAAGAAGTTTACTTAAAAAGTTATCAATATAACCTAAATTATATATAATTATATCTTTACCTTTTAAACTATTTATAAATAATTCATCAGTTTTTAATAACTTATTTTCTATTAAATCTTTTTTTAAATTAACTAAAAAATCTAATTTATCATTATCATATTTTTTATCACTTACATAGTAAATATTATCAAGATATTCTTTTGCAATCTCAATTTTAACATTATATTTTTTTCTAACATAATAAAGAGTTTTTTCATCATATGAAAAAGTTAGTGCTTTAATAAGATCACTTTTACTTAAAAATTTAATTGGTAATAATTTATCAGATTCATTTAATTTTTTTAATAAATTTTTCTTTTCGTTATTACTGCATACAATTATTGTGTTATTTTTTATTTCTAATATATCCATAAAATAAGTATAGCATAAAAAAATTGATAAAACTACCTAGTCTTACCAAAATTTTCTTCTAAAAATAAATCATAATTTAATTTTTTTAATTTTTCATATAGTGATGAATATTTAGTATTTTCTAAATGTCTTTTATAATAATTAATATATTATTAACTATTCATATCATTTTTAAAGTTGGCAAAATTATGAACAAAACTTTTACCACAAGAAAATATTATATATTTTTTATTGCCTAAAAGTTTTATTTCATTATCCGTTATATAAATTACATCTTCTTCGGGTAAATAAATCGTTTTATGTTTTTTAGAATAATCAATTAAATACTTTTGATTTTTTTTAAAATTTTTTTTATTTAAATGACATAATATAGAATAATCATTTAGAAAATTTAAGCCATTAAAATTTTGATAATTAGTTAAATTCTTGTCCTCTAAGAAACAACTATTAATATCTTTACCAAATATTATTGCACCTGCACTTGCACCAAACACTATGCCGCCTTTTTTTAAATACTCAACTATTTTTTCACAATTTGAATTATTATGTAACTCTCTTAATAATTTATAAGTATTTCCACCACCAATAAATACTAACGAATAATCAAAAAAATTTTTTCTAGATAATTCTAGCGAACTTCTTATCATTTCAAAATCTTTTGCACCAAAAAAAGATATTTCATTTTTAAACCAATTATAACAGCTATCATACTTATTTTCATCCATAGCAAGTGGAATATACAAAATTGGTTTATCTTTTTGCATAACTTTTGCAATTTTTTTATATGCAATTTCTAGTTGACTTCCACTGCCACCACCACATAAAAATAATTTCATTTTTATTTCCTTTCTATTTCCTCATTAATCATTTCATAATGATAAACAATATCTCTATCATAATAGACTATTTTACCACTTGGAAGTAAAAGCATTCTTGAAATACCAAGGTTATCAACAAAATCAAGGTTATGAGAAACCACAAGCATTGTACCTTCATAAGTTTTAAAAGTATCAGCAATAATAACTTGTGTCATCGGATCTAAATGGTTTGTAGGTTCATCAAGTAAAAGTGTATTTGCTCCCTTTAAAGCAACTTTTGCAAGGGCAACTCTTGATCTTTCACCCGGAGATAAAACTTCAACTTTTTTATAAATATCATCACCAGAAAATAAAAAACTTCCAAGTATTTTTCTTATTTCAAAATCTCTTAGATTAAACTCTGTAAAATTATCTAATATTGATTTACTATTATCAAGTATCTCGTGTTCTTGAGCATAATAAGAAATTGTAGTTTTATCATTAATTATAATATTTCCCTCGATTGGAGTAAGAAGCCCCATAATAAGTTTTAATAAAGTAGTTTTACCAATACCATTTTCCCCAACTACTAAAAGTTTTTCTCCCCTGGTTAAATCAAATGTTAAATTTTGATATAAAAGATTATCTTTTGTATAGCCAAATGTTAAATTTTCAACTTTTAAGGGCGTTAAATAACTTTTTTCATTTATTTTAATATTAAATCTTGTATACTTATTAGCCTTTTCAAGTACCACTTTTTCTTTTTGGAGTTTTTCTAATTTTTTAATTCTATCTTTAGCAATATTTGCTTTCTTTTCATTACCACGAATATATTTATTAATTATACCTTTTAACTTTTCTTCCTCTTTTACTTGTTTTTCATAAAGTCTTTCTTTTGCTTTATCTTTTTCATTTTTAATCTTTAGATATTTTTCATAATTTCCATTATAAAGAAAAACATTTTTCTTTATTTTATCTACATATAAAGTTTTTGTTGTAACGTTATTTAAAAAATCTATGTCATGTGAAATTACAAGTACAAGTCCATGATAATTTTTTATAGTATTTTCAATATAATCTTTTGTATCTAAATCAAGATGGTTTGTAGGTTCATCAAGTAAAAGAATTTCTGGCTTTGAATAAAGTAGTCTTGCAAATGCTACTTTTGATTTTTGTCCACCAGAAATATTTTTAAGTTTTAAATCAAGCAGTTTTTCAGAAATATTCATACCCTCGATTATTTTAAGAAGTATGCTTTCTGCATTATATTCATCATAATACTCTAATTTATTTTGATTTTTAGTAATCTTTTTAAAAAGATAATCTAATTTTTTATCATCTTTTTCTACTGCTATTTGTTCATATAAAGAAGTTATATTATCCTTTAGTTTTTGAATTGGTCTTCCTAAAAGTAAATATTCAAAAACAGTTATATCATCATTTGGTATTTCATCAGTAATTACCTGGGGAAGATATCCTATTAAATCTCTATTTTTTACAGTTATTTTCCCAGAGTCTAGCGAAATATTTCCAAGTATTAAATTAAATAAGGTTGATTTACCAGCACCATTTACTCCAACTATGCCAATTTTATCATCATCATTAAAATGAACAGATACATCATTAAATATCTCCTGAAGTCCAAATGACATATATAAATGTTCTATATTCATACTTTTACCTCTTTTGCAAATAGATTATATTAAAAAAAGTGATTTAAGTCAATAAACCACTAATCGATAATTATTAAATGTTCAAGTAATTTTTCATCATTAAGAGTTACACTGATTTTCTCATATATTTCTCTTTTTATATCGTCAAAAGTAGTTTCACCAGATTTAACCCTTCCCCAATCAATCTATAAAATGACCAAACATTGCTCTTTTTTCATATTTTTCATTTAATAAATTAAGTGAATTTATAATATTTTGAACAGAGCATTTCTCATATAAATCATCAGGTACTTTTAAATCCCCTTTATCAGAAGTTATATATATTGCAAGAGGATTTTTAAGACCAATAGCATAAGAAAGTTGAACAAGAACATATTCTAAATTATCATTATTTTTTAAAATATCTTTTGCAATAACTCTAGCCATATAAGCACCAGACCTATCAACTTTACTTGGGTCTTTACCAGAAAAAGCTCCTCCGCCTACTGGAGCAAAACCTTGATAAGAATCCACCACAATCTTTCTTCCAGTAAGACCTGCATCTCCAGTAAAACCACCTATTAAAAATTTACCAGTTGGATTTAAAATAAATTTTTCAACTTCAATATTATATTCATTACATATACTTTTACAAGTATCAATTAATATTTCATCTGTTTTATCTCTTTCTTCTTCAGTATTTTGATAACAAATTACAAAGTCTTTTATTTTAACTAATTTATTATTTTCATAATAACCAGTTATTTGAGCTTTACCATCTGGTAAAAATCTTTTATCTTTTTTTCTAAGTTCATCATAGAAAATAGAAAGTTTCTGAAGTATTACCATAGAGGTAGGAAGATACTCTTTAGTATCACGGCATGCATAACCAAACATCATACCATTATCACCAGCACCATGAACTTTATCATTAGTTCCAAGTGCTATATCAATGCTTTGAACACCGAGATTATTAATTATTTCATAATTTTCATCATAGCCAACATCATTTAAAACTTTTTTTACTATACTTGAAACATTTACTTTTGCACTACTTGTAACTTCACCAGTTACAAATATTTTACCTTTTCCTCCCATTACTTCAATTCCACATCGTGAGTATTTATCTTCACTTAAATATGCATCTAAAAGTGCATCACTAATTTGGTCACATACTTTATCTGGGTGACCACGAAATACTATTTCATTACTAAAAATTTTCATTTATACTCCTTTTCTTTTTTCATCTTAAAAGAAAATGCTTAATAAAACTTTCCTCCTTTCATAAAAAAACATCCAAGATAACAATATCTTGAATGATAAAGTTATCTTATAGCTCTAGCATTACCACCTAATTTAATAGGTTGGTGTGACTTCAACGGGCTAGTCCCTCCATCACTCTTTATAAGATGTAATTAAATTATAACACTTTGTTTTAGTTAAGTCCAACTTTTTTCTTCATTTGGTTCATTTTTTCATAAGCAAGTTTTCTAGAGTTTTCTTTACCTTTATTTAATATTTCTTCGAGTTTACCAGAACTTATAATATGATTATATTTTTCTTGAATATCACTAATCATCTGTGATGTTAATGATGCAACATACTTTTTAAAATTACCATATCCAGCTGTTTTATATTCATTTGCAATATCCTCTGTAGTTCTTTTAGAAATAACACTTGCAATATTAAGTAAATTTGAAATACCTGGTTTATTTTCTTCATCAAAATAAACTAAATTTTCACTATCTGTAGTTGCTCCCATAATCTTTTTAGTAACCATTTCTGGGCTATCAAATAAAGATATAACACCATTTGGATTTGTTTCAGACTTACTCATTTTTTTGGTAGGATCTTTTAAATCTTTAATCTTAACTCCCTCTTTACTAATTAAAGGCTGTGGAAGTTTAAAAGTTTGGCCATATTTATTATTAAATCTTTCTGCTATATCACGGGCAATTTCAACATGTTGTTTTTGATCTATACCTACTGGGACAAAATCAGAATCACAATACAAAATATCTGCGGCCATTAAAATTGGATATGTTAAAAGTCCTACTGTAAAGTTTTCTTTACCTTTTGATTTTTCCTTAAATTGAATCATCCTTGATGCTTCTCCATAATAAGTGTTACACTCTAAAATCCATGAAATCATTGGAATATATTCATTATCTGATTGAATATAAATAACTACTTTATCTGGATCAATTCCACATGCAATATACATTGCGATAAACTTTTTAATTCTATCTCTTAAAGTATTTGGATCTTGATATTCAGTAAGTGCATGAAGATCTGCTACAAAAAGATATACTTCGTTATTTTCATCATTAGAAAGTTCCACCATTTGTGATATTGCTCCAATATAATTACCTAAAGTAAGTTCACCTGTTGGTTTTAATCCTGTTAATATTCTTTTTTTCATATTATCCCTCTTTCTTAAAAAAAATCTTATCCTCAACAGTTAGGATAAGATTTAAGTTCTTATTAATGCCACCTAAAAAGTGCAATTCATGTACAATTATACATGCTACTTTGTTAACGAAGTTAAGTACTCCGTGCTAGCCTACTACTATTTCGGTAGCCTCTTGAAAGCCCATTTCGTATATTACCCATTTATAACTTTCCACCACTAGTTACTCTCTTTAAAACAAATAATATCTACTTTTCTTTCTCATCGATTTACAAGTTTATTGTATAACTATATTTTTTCTTTGTCAATAGATAAAAATTTATATTATAATTCAAATTGAGAATTATAAAGTTTAGCATAAAACCCATCTTTTTTCATAAGTTCATCGTGAGAACCTTGTTCTATAATATTACCCTCATTCATAACAAGTATTAAATCTGCATTTTTTATTGTTGAAAGTCTGTGGGCAATTATAAATGAGG
>ULOH01008607.1_pt1 | contig 26497 bp, 26 predicted proteins | sample 1952421 | NCBI WGS metagenome assembly ULOH01 (sample SAMEA4835599, study PRJEB28245) | human gut metagenome | biome: gut microbiome; material: fecal sample | place: Denmark | collected 2008
GGCACCAGCTGCGAGTCGTAGGAGACTACGCGTCCGCTGAGGTCAAAGCCTATGAGGGTTCTACGTACATTGCCCGAGAGCGATACGCCGCTGCGGTATTCCCATCGGTCGCCCGAGGCATCGAAGCTGGTCAACTTGGGCTTGCCGAGTATGGCCTCTACCTGCTGTTTGGTCATCCCGCGCTCTACTGTCTTGCTGTTCTTGGCGAGTGCAGACTGGCATACTGCCAGCATCATCAGTGTTGTGGCGATTAGCGCCAACCATTCATTTCTCTTCATGGGTCTCTATGTGTTTATGGATGTGATTGTATCTATCTTATGCCTGCAAAGTTAGCACATCTGCACGCAGCAGCCGAGGCATAATCCCTAAAGGTGGCGGGGGAATTCCCTAAAGATGCAGAGGGATTGACCCGCTGCCGCCAGGCAGGCGCTGCTGTGAGCGGTAGCAAATCTCGGAGCACTTGCTCTCGCAGATATTTGTCGCCGCCCACGACTGCCAAGGGCACAGCCCTGAAAAGCCACAAATCTTTTTGTATCCTATTCGCTATGGCCATTTGCTGCAAACGCCCCACAGCCTCATCCCCAAAAGCAAACGGCAACGCACTGGGCGCTGCCGTTTGTTCGGGAGTCCTGTCTACAGGATAGAAATATGTAGAGGGGCGTGGGTTAGTCGAGCTCTTCGTCAGCCTCGTAGCCACCCATCTCCCGGATGGCGTTCTTGAGCATGGTGTGCTGCTGGTAGAGGTTGTTGACGGGCTCTTCGCCACGGGTATAGTCGTGCATGGGCGCTTTGAGGAAGAAACTCAGGAAGCGCTGGATGCCATAGCGTCCGGCACGGGCGGCGAGGTCGCTCAGCAGCGCCAGGTCGAGCAACAGCGGAGCGGCGAGGATGGAGTCGCGGCAGAGGAAGTTGATCTTGATCTGCATGGGATAACCCATCCATCCGAATATATCTATATTGTCCCATCCCTCCTTGTTGTCATTGCGCGGCGGATAGTAGTTGATACGCACCTTGTGATAATACTGCGTGTCCTCGTCGTTGCCATGTCCGTAGAGGTCGGGCTGGTCGGTGGGCTTGAGGATGGTCTCGAGGGTAGAGAGCTTGCTCACCTCCTTGGTGTGGAAGTTGGCGGGCTCGTCGAGCACCAGTCCGTCGCGGTTGCCGAGGATGTTGGTCGAGAACCAGCCACTCAGTCCGAGGCAGCGCGTACCGATGATAGGCGCAAAGCCACTCTTGACGAGCGTCTGTCCGGTCTTGAAATCCTTGCCGGCAATGGGCATGTGGGTCTGCTCAGCCAGCTGCCACATGGCGGGTATGTCGACCGTGGTATTGGGGGCGCCCATGATGAAGGGGGCACCCTCTGCCAGCGCTGCATAGGCGTAGCACATAGAGGGAGCGATGTACTGGCGGTCGTCGGCCTTCATGGCAGCCTCAAGGGCTTCGAGGGTGCCATGCACCTGCATGTCGACAGGCACATAGATTTCGGTGGAAGCCGCCCAGAGCACCACGATGCGCGCACAGCCATGCTTGCGCTTGAAGTCGCGTATGTCCTGACGCAGCGCCTCGACCATCTCCCATCGCGTGTGGCATGGCTTGACATTGTCGCCATCGAGCCGCTTGGCATAGTTGCGGTCAAAGGCTGCCGGCATGGGCACCACCTGCTCCAACTCGTCGCGCACGGGCAGGATGTCCTTCTCCTGGAGCACCTGGGCATACATGGCTGCCTGGAAGGCATTCTGGGGATAGACATCCCAGGTGCCGAAGACGATGTCGTCGAGCTGCGCCAGCGGCACGATGTCTGAATAATGGAGATACTGGCTGTCGGAGCCGCGTCCCACGCGTATCCGGTCGTACTGGGTCATCGACCCTATGGGCTTGGCGAGACCTCGGCGGGGCATAAACACACCTGTCATGAAGGTGGTGGACACGGCGCCACAACCTACAAGCATAATTCCCAACTTGCCATCGGCTGGGAGAACATTGGTTTTTCTCATACTACACAATTAAGTTACACCGCAGAGCAGCCATAAGGGCTGGCGCTGCACGATAATTCATAATACACTCGCTGCAAAGGTAGAGAAAGTTGGGTGAAGGGCAATGCCTCGGATGTGTTTTTTATGAAAAACGTGGCTGTTTTTCACATTTTTTACGAGTTCAGGACTACCCGTCAGCCAACTATCACTGGCAACGGGCACACAGACAGCCCCCACTCGGGCGGACGACAAGGCGGCAGAGACAGAGGCGGAACCACGATTTGTCATGAAAAACAAAGGATTTATGGCTTTACTCTTGCTCTTTTTGCGATTTATTGCGAACTTTGCAGTCTACAAATAACTTACTACATAAGCAATAAAAGAGATGAAGACCACAACCCTCGCCCTGATGAGAAGCGCCGTACTGGCGCTGCTCGCTACCATTGTGTCTACAACCATAGCCACCAAAGCACAGACCCCGACCGGGAAAAACCGGCTGAGGGTGGCGTCGTACAACATACAGCACGGTATGGGTATGGACGGGCGCCTGGACTATCTGCGCACAGCCCGGGTGCTCGAGAAAATCAATGCCGACGTGGTGGCGGTGCAGGAGGTGGACAGCATGACACGCCGCACGGGTCACACCTATGCCCTGGGCGAGATAGCCGACGCGATGCGCTACTATGCCTCGTATGCCGCGGCCATAGACTTCGACGGCGGCCGATACGGCATAGGCATCCTCTCGCGACAGCGTCCGCTGCGGATAGAGCGTAGGGCACTGCCCGGACGCGAGGAAGCACGCGCCATCATCGTGGCAGAGTTCAAGGACTACGTGTTTGCCGCCACCCACCTGTCGCTGACCGAGGAAGACCGCATGGCGTCGCTCGCCATCATCACAGAGATGGCACGGACGAGCCGCAAGCCCTTCATCATAGCCGGCGACATGAACGCCGAGCCAGGGTCTACTTTCATCGGCGAGCTGGAGAAAGACTTCCATATCTGCAGCAAGAACGCCAAGTCGTGGCCCGCAGACTCTCCGCAAGCCTGTCTGGACTATATCGCCGCATACAAGAGCTATGGCGACGTGAAGCGGCCGGGAGCCGACGACGAGTGGGCCAACTACCGCCCCTATGTGGGCGAACCAGCGGTGACGCTCAATGCGCAGGTGGTCAACACGCAGGCGTCGGACCACCGCCCCATCTACGCCGACATCGTACTGCCCACGCCCACAGCGCAGCTGCTCACCACGCAGCCCTATCTGCAACTGGCGACAAAGACATCGATGAACGTGATGTTCCAGACCAACTGCGTGGGCCACTGCTGGATAGAATACGGCACCGACACGCTCAACACCCGTAGGGCTCGCGCTCTGATGGACGGCCAGGAGGTGTGCTATGACATCGAAAACAACATAAAGCTCGACCATCTGCAGCCCGGCACCCGCTACTACTACCGCGTGTGCGTGCAGGAAATCCTGCACAAGAGCGCCTATGCCAACCACTTCGGCGGCGACACGCTGCGCACGAGGTTCTACTCGTTCCGCACTCCGGGCGATGACGGCGACTTCGGCTGCCTCGTCTTCAACGACCTGCACGACCAGAGCAAGACCTACGGCAGGCTGAGAGAGCTGGCCAAGGACGAGGACTACGACTTCGTGATATTCAACGGCGACTGTCTGCCCGAACCGCGCAACCGCAACCACGCCATCGACATGATACACCGTCTGGCCGATGGCAAGAAGTTCGGCAAGACCGAAAGCGGAAACGTATGGCTTGACCGCAACCGTACCACTCCCTATGCCTTCTATCAGTTCTGGCTCAACGTCAGTGATGATGATGCCGAGAAGTATATCAAGATATTTACCTCGCTCGACCGCGAAACAATCGAGGCATTGGTGGCAGAGCATCGTCAGGATCCCGGTCGCCGTGTACTGCAGAAGCGTCTGGCCGAGGAAGTGACCACGATGGTTCACTCGCACGAAGACCTCGAGATGGCAATGGCTGCATCCAATATCCTCTTCGGCAAAGCCACCAACGAGCAATTGCGCCAACTCGACGAAGCCACGCTGCTCGATGTTTTCGCCGGCGTTCCGCACTTCACGCTGTCCAAAGACAAACTGAACCAGCCTGCCGTGGAAATCTTTACCTGCGACGAGGCCAAAGTGTTCGCAAGCAAGGGTGAGATGCGCAAGCTCGTACAGGGCGGTGGCGTATCGCTGAACAAGGAGAAACTTGCCACATTCGACCAGATGGTCACAGCCGATGACCTCATCGACGGCAAGTACCTGCTCGTACAGCGTGGCAAGAAAAACTATTATCTGATCACCGTTGTGTGACATCCGAATATATGCCTCGACACAGGGCAGGCATCATCCTGTCCTGACACGCATACAAATCCAAAATCCGTGCACGCCGTTGCACAGATTTTGGATTTTTTTACAGTGGTTTGCCAAAACGGAAAATATCTATTAAACCGCATTCGTAAATCGCGAATGTGGTTTAATAACTTTCAGATAAAAGGGTGTGTCAGTACTTGATGGGATACTTTGATGTAATCATAAAGATACATGAACCCTACTACCATCATGTTTTTCTTCTTGAAAACCTGCTGATTATTTGTAAGTAACTGATACACAACGATATTAAAAAGCCAAAAACGGCAAAAGGAACAAATTGGGAACAAAAATTTCAGAAACCTCAAAATGAAAACATCTGCTTAACAAATCTTAACGTGGAAAACAACGGCAATTTTCCGATTTTGACATTTAGTATGGAATTGAGAAAAGAGTTATGAGATTCAATAGTAATAATTATGCCATGTGAAATGTACAAAAGCAAGTTAAAACATAGTCTAAAAGAGTTAATAAGTGCCTTTGTTGGGAAGAAATTTTCTAATTTGGAAAACTATTTCGATTTTTATAGTATATTTGCCTCAAATTTATGAAGAATGGAACCGAAACAATTGAATAGACTACGGGTGATTATCGCTGAGAAGAACTTAACCAACAAGTGGCTCTCTGGGCAACTTGGGGTTGGTCAGGCAACAGTATCGAAGTGGGTGCAGAACAATGCCCAACCCAATCTTGAAATGCTTATCAAGATTGCTAAAGTCTTAAATGTTGACCTTAATGAACTTGTGCGTTTTGATGAGGTTTCAATGAAGGAATAAAAGAGAAATTGAAATGAATTACAAATAAAATTTATGAATTACGAATTTATAATAGGTACCATAATTGGTGTTGTAGGTTTGATATTAACATGGATTTGTAGTAAGGAACAAATAAAGAGTTACTTCAAACCAAGCATGAAAGATCTTTTGAATCAGCTTACATCAACAAGCCTTTCACCGAGAGGACAAAAAGCAATACTTCGAAAGATAAATCGCAAATTAAAAATCTATGGGAAGAGTTTGTCATCTGATTACATCGACACATTCTCTACAAAGAGCAATACGAAGACAGCTATCTTGCTTGACATGTGCCTTGCAAATAAGATAGAACCAACCCCAGATATTTGTAAAGCCTTCTTAGATTATAATTCGCCAGCACTAAGAAATGATTATCTACAAGCGATAAAAATTGCTGAAGTTAAGCCCGAGAAGGAAGTTGCGCCAAAACAAGATTCTTCAGAAAACAAACAAGCGAATGCAATGAGACCGAATACTGTTTATATTTCAAGTATCTTGAAAGAAAAGTTCCCAAATGCAGCGAACGAACTGTTTTCTGTATTAAGGAAGTATAATGTTACTGTAAAGGAACTCACTCATACTAAAGACATTTGGTGTCGTGATTATATGCCAGTACAGAACAGATTGGGGGAACTTATTCAATTCAAGTATGATCCATCGTATTTGAGGGGAGAAAAGGAATGGGAAGAGTCGCGAAGTGATGTTCATGAAGTATGTGCAGCGAACAATATCAAACCAATCTTCTCAGACATTAATATTGACGGTGGAAATGTTGTTCTATATGGAAACAAGGCTATTCTAACCGATAGAATTTTTCTTGAAAATCCAGAGTATGATAAGAAGGAACTTGTTTCTGAACTTGAAAAACTACTGAAAGCAAAAGTAATAATCATCCCTGCATTCAAAACGGATGTGACTGGTCATGCAGACGGAATGGTTCGCTTTGTCAACGAAGATACAATTTTAGGCAATGATCTGAACTCCGAGTACAAATATATTCGTGATGGAATAAACAAAGCTTGCTCAGAAAATGGACTCAATTATATCAACGTACCTTTCTTTGAGCAAAAGTACGACAAGAACCATGAAATGAATGCGATTGGTATATATGTAAATTATCTTGAAGTAGGTAATCTGATAGTATTGCCTAAATTCGGCGTAGAGGGGAACAAAGATCAGGAAACAATAGATTTATTCCATAAAATTTTCCCTGACAGAATCATTGAGGCTGTTGACTATAACGAAGTAGCAGTTGAAGGAGGTCTTTTGAATTGTAGTACATGGACTATAAAAGAATAACAATATGGCAATAAAGACACACCACATTTTATTGGTCATGCTTGCATTGACTTTGTTCTCTTGCTCCAAGAGTCCAGAAGAGAAAGCAAGAACCCTGTTTGAGGAAAGTATTAAACCGCGAATGGGTAATCCTGATCTCTATGAATATATGCAAATGACAGATTTGGACAGTGCCTATTCTTCTTTGTCAATAGATAGGAATTACCTTGCATTAAAGGATTCCCTGAAGAAGAATAAGACAACGATCTTTGATGCTTTCTCTAAGAATTATAAGGCAAAGGAGAAAAAGGAAAAAGCCTTAGAACAGGAGATAAAGGACTATGAGGACTCGTTTGTTCCACAGTATATTGGCTGGCATTCAATCATTGAGTTTCGTGCGGAGAATCTTTTTGGAGGCAGACAAATATACAAAGCCGATGTTTATTTCAATGATGAACTAACAAAATGCCTTGATTGGTTTGTTGAAGCAGAATAACATTCATCTTTTCAAGATTGACAACGAAACGAACACCCCCACTGATTTTTAGAAACAATGCCGATTGTCAGTGGGGTTGTTGTTCCCAAAATGTTCCCACTAATCCATAGTGTGAGAGATGTCTATTTGGCGCAGTATGCCATGAATAAATTTCTTGAACTCACAAGAAATCACATTGAATTTCGGAAGGTCGCCTAAAGGTCACTTCGGGCTCTCTATGTTCACCTCATGTTCACCAAGAAAAAGCACCTACAAAAGCTCGTAAGTGCTTGATTTTCAATGTGGACCAGCCAGGGATTGAACCTGGGACCTCCAGATTATGAGTCTGTTAAAATAAAATTTTTTAGAGTTTTATAAAATTTTTCTTGGCTTTGTAAGTTGTTGTCTAACAATTATTTTGTGACTTTGCAGCGCAAAAGTGAAATTTTAATAAACCTCAATTAATGGGCGATTTTGTTCGCATTTTGTTCGCAAATTGTTCGCAAGATTCCCACGAGCGAAGCACAGACCATAGTTATGAAGGCTGAAAAGACATCTATCAAGTGCGGAAAAGTGGACAACTGTTCACTTACTTTAGTTCTAGACAAACGTACCAATAAGAGTACGGATGTATACCCTTTGGCCATCTGTTTTCAGATAGCAGCTAAACGGTATTACTACAAGCTAAAGGATATGGACTATCAAAGCGAAAAGTACTTCAATGACGTATGTAGCGTGAAAGGAGCGAAAAGTTCGCTCATGCCTGTTCATGTCGAATGGCTAAAGATGCTAGAATGCTACAGGGAAAAACTGGAGAAACTGAGCAAGAAGCAGACTTTAACACTCGACCTTATCCGTACTTATCTGACAGGTGCGGAAATCGAATATGATAAAGCCACATCTTTTGTAGGTGTTTGGGAGAGTATTATTGCCAGGATGAAAGCAGAAGACAGAGTGGGAACAGCAGAGAACTACCAGTGGGCTCTCAACTCCTTCCTTAAATACGTTGGTAATGTGAAGGGCTTCATGGTCGGCAAAAACGTAATTGACAAGTGGAATGATGTAATGAAAAATGGTGTGGTTGAAAACGGCAAGGTCGTCGGAAAGATAGCCGATGCCACCCGTGGTATGTATCTTCGGACTTGTCGTGTGGTATGGAATGAATGCATTCGCCAAGGTTTTCTGGCCGAGGACAAATACCCCTTCTCCAACAAGGACAACACGCTCATCTCAATTCCACGAGGTAAACGTCGCCAGCAATCATACCTTGGTGTTGATGAAATGACGGAACTATATAAAGTCTTCGTCGATAAACGCTATCCCGAAGGATGGGATCCTGCTTATAAGAAACGTGCACACGATTCTTTGGGCCTATTCCTGGCACAATATCTGTGCAATGGATTCAATCTTGCCGATGCAGGACGATTGACTTATAACCGTACCTATTTTGCCGAAGGTGGTCGTGCTTTTGAGTTTATGCGGAAGAAAACATCAACACGAAGTAACAGTATGTCGGTGGTTATCGTTCCTATCATAGAACCACTCAAAGTGATCCTTAATGAGATTGGAGCCAAGCCAGAGAAGGACGCATATGTTTTTCCACAAATCTTCAATGGAGCCACAGATGAAACCTTGCGAAGGAAACTGACGGTACAGGAAAACTCCAACATCAAAGACCGCATGAACCGTATATGTAAAGAAGTACTTGGGTGGGACAAAGTGGTGTCTGGAACATGGGCGCGTCATTCCTTTGCTACCAACCTGAAACTGGCTGGCGTAGAGGAGTTGTACATCTCTGAAAGTATGGGGCACTCGCAAGGTAACGATGTCACCAGCGGCTATCAGGACATGTATCCTCTTGAAATCCGATTCCGTAACAATAGTAAGTTGCTTAACATCAAAAAGGAAGAAGAACCTATCGACATTGATAGTCTTACTCCTGAACAGATGAAGGAAATGCTAAAGAAGATGATGGGACAACAATAAAAATCGCAATTCGTTGTGATTTTTACATGTTTTTATGGCAATTCATAGTAAATTATACCCAAAATCGCATTTTATTGAGAATTTACGTCTTTGTTTGAAAAGAATTGCTTATCTTTGCACCGAAATCGCAATATATTGAGATTATGACACAGCAGGAAATAGGGAATGTCATCAAGGAAAGGCGGAAAAAATTGGGTATCAACCAACAAACATTGGCTGACCTGGCTAGTGTAGCTGTTAATACCGTTGTAGCGATTGAACGAGGCGAGGGTAATCCTCAGCTCGCCACCTTGCTCACAATACTCGATACTTTGGGGCTGCAAATAGACATTAACATCAAGCAGCTTGACTATGAGACAGTGTAAGGTTTATGTTCACGACATGGAGGCTGGCATATTGCAAGAGACGGATGCCAGGGAATATGTGTTCACTTATGGTAAGGACTACCACGGCGAGCCAGTTTGCCTGGCGATGCCTGTCAGGAAAGAGGCATATCACTCCAACCACCTTTTTCCCTATTTCTTTAATATGTTGTCTGAAGGCTCCAATCGCCAGATGCAATCTATGTTGCATCATATCGATGAAAACGATGATTTTGGTATCATGCTTGCAACAGCAGGGCACGATACCATCGGAGCCGTAACCATTAAACCGATGTGAATATGATAGAGGTCAATGTTTGCCCTTCCACCTTGCAGGAAGGCTTTACCACCTATTCTCCTGTAGCCCGAAAACTATTGTTTGACGGGAAGGAGGTTTTTCATGTGTTGGATTTTGACAGCCCCAACAATGACAGTGCCGACAATGAAGCCTATCTGAAGAATGTAGGACGAATCTCGCTTTCTGGCGTTCAGCCCAAGGCGAGTTTGGTGCTGGATAGTGAGGGACATTTGGTAAAGCCAGTCGAAGGTGAACGTGGAACATACATCTTGAAACCGGCTCCTTCATCCTATGCTTTGCTTGACCGCAAGTATTGTCCAGCCAATGAACATCTGACGATGCAGTTGGCTTCTCAAGTCTATCACATTGAGACTGCCGCTAATGGCATTTGTTTCTTCCAAGATGGTGAAGCAGCCTATCTTTGCCGACGTTTCGATGTCGGACCAGATGGACAGAAGTACAGTCAGGAAGATTTCGCCTCGCTGGCAGGACTTACCAATGCCAATGGTGGCAGCGATTACAAATATTGTAATTTGAGCTACGAGGAGTGTGCCGACATCATCCGCAAATACGTCAAGGCTGCTCCCGTTGAAATCCTAAAGTTCTTCCGCATCGTTGTCTTCAACTATCTTACCCTCAACGATGACGCGCATCTGAAAAATTTCTCACTCATCAACCGAGGTGACGGAGAATACCACCTCACCCCTGCCTACGACCTCATCAATACCAGTCTACATTTGAGCATGCCACGCATCTTCGCTCTTGATAAAGGATTGTTCAAAGAAGGCATGCAACTATCCGATACCAGAACTGTTGGCCGTAAGGACTTCGAGGAGTTTGGTCATCGCATTGGTATGACTGTAAGATTGGTGAAACGGGAATTGGATTTCTTTGCTAAGGAACATCCGTTGGCCAAAGAATTGATCAACCGTTCCTTCCTGTCAGACCCATTAAAACGCAGCTACTGGCTTTCGTACAACTATCGACGTGCAACGTTGGGATTTAAATGATGCGATTACACTTTTCCAAGGTGTTTTTGCCTCTTTTTATGCATTTTTCCAAGATTTACATAAGAATGTCCGAATGACTACTTGTTATCAGTAATTCATTTGGGCATTTATGCTTTGTACTTATGGGAAAAGCTAATTTGTCAATAATCATTAGCGAAAAATAATCATTTTTTGTAACTTTTTCTTGTTACGCAGAAAGGCTGCAGAGTGGCATTGTACCTTTGCACCCGAAATCCAATGGAAGTATGGGTGAGCGGTCGAAACCAGCACACTGCTAACGTGCCGAGCTGCAAGGCTCCGAAGGTTCGAATCCTTCTGCTTCCGCAAATTGGAGGTTTGGCAGAGTTGGTCTATTGCACTGGTCTTGAAAACCAGAGGGCGGTGAAACGCTCCAAGGGTTCGAATCCCTTAGCCTCCTCTGATGGAACTTTGGCAGACTTGGTGTATGCGCAGGACTGAAAATCCTGAGAACGTGGTTCGACTCCACGAGGTTCCACAAATATATTGAGGTGTTCTCCAGCGGCAACGAGAGCAGACTGTAAATCTGCCGCCATTCGGCTTCGTGGGTTCGAGTCCCTCCACCTCAACGATGGGAGCATAGTTCAGTTGGTAGAATGTCGGTCTCCAAAACCGAAGGTCGGAGGTTCGAACCCTTCTGCTTCTGCAAAATCGCGGGATAGAGTAGTGGCCCAACTCACCAGTCTCATAAGCTGGGCCGGCCAAAAACCGGACGCAGGTTCGAATCCTGCTCCCGCAACTACATGGAGTTTGTAGCTCAGTAGGTAGAGCGCCAGGTTGTGGCTCTGGTGGTCGCAGGTTCGAAACCTGTCAAACTCCCTATTACGTGAGGATGCCCGAGCGGTTTAAGGGGACGGTCTGCAAAACCGTCATTCATCGGTTCGAATCCGATTCCTCACTCAACAAATAAAGACTCCAGTTGCCGATAAAAGGAACTGGAGTCTTTCCATTATCCATAGTTAAGAATTGCCGTCAGCCTTTTCTTAACCCGTGTGAGTATTCTACCCATTTGCTGAAACTCTGGTTTGTCCTCTGTCGTTTCCAACATTTTCACAGCTTTAGTAATAAGATTGAAGTCCTCAGCTGTCAGGGGCAACTCTGTAATAGAGTAGTTCGGATCAGCGTACTTGTAGTACTTCTGATCATATACCTCAATGGGCGCATTGTATCCGAGCTTGTCAGAACGCATAATCTGAATATCGTTCTGAACAGTTCTCAAAGAGATGCCTTTGCGGATACCCTCCATATCATACAGCGCTTCAGATATTTCATCAACCAGGTCCTCTATCGTCCATCTTCTGTATCTGTTTCGTAGGCATCTGTCTATTATCTTGTAACGCAATAATGCGTTTTTGTTTACTGGCATGAATGTATTTATAATTTAAAGAGTCCATAATTTGTTTATATTGCTATTAAATGGTTCATAATGAAAACTGTGCAGAAAACAATCTACATCTTTCTGCGTATACCAATACTTATCGCCTTCTCTTGAAAAACCAAGATATCCATTATCCCTTAGTTTTTTGAGATATTTATCCTTCACTCCCAGTAATTCCATAACCTCTTTGTTATTGTAAACCTTCATAGAGGGCTGGACAACTACAGGAGATGCTTTCATATTTTTTAGAATCATAAGTATTTCTTCTAAGATTTCTCTATCACTTTGTTTATTTTTCCTATTCATTTTTACCTGTTTTTTATAATTCATTTACTCATCTGGAATTTCACGGAAGCATCCGTAGTCAGCATCATACCGAACTCTTTTCTTCTTAAACGTGAACTTTCCGCTAGGATACTTCCTTTTAAGCTCATGCAGTTCTTTGTTTAAGCGTCTAACGAGATCATCTTCACTGTCATCACCAGACAACATCCAGTCTATTCGTTGAGCATATATGTATGCCATTCTAAGGATATAAACTGTCCGTTTCATGATATCCATTGTCTTCCGATTGTAGGAACTATAGTATTGTTCCTCTAATGGTATCTCCCGTGAGTAACGATGTTGCTGTTCTTCCAATAATACATCTGGAATCTTTCTCCCTGCTTCCAAGATGGTTTGTTCTATATCATCGGCTATAAGTTCTATAGTCCGTTGTGAATAATCAAAAGTGCCTCCACTCATAATTATATACTTTTTCTTTGTATGTTTGTCATTCATTAAATCTCTATCATTTTGCCGAAGTCAAATCCGTTTGTCAGACACTCATTCGCAAACACATATCCCATCTGATTACACACAATTTTAGTATGTCCTATCGTTGTGTCGATGTTCGTGTGTGAATGACCGTAAATCCAGACATTGATCGGGCTGTCAACAATGAAGTTTCCAAGTTCCGTAGCAAATGCTGAATTTAGGTCTGAGCCAAGATGCTGCGGTGCCACCACCTGTTGCGTAGGCAGGTGGTGGGTCACTACAACAATCTTTTCTGCCGTGCTTTCGGCTACGCCCCGTTTGATAAAGTCAAGACAGAACTGATGCATCCGGTTGTAATCATCTACTGTTAGGCGATGGTCTTCATACAGCGTCTGGTAGAAATCATTCAATCCATGGGACACGATATATTCATCACCTGGCGGAATATGCGACCAAAGGGTGCTGAAAATGAAATCGACATTATCGATTCTGACTACCTGATTCTGGTAATAGCCGACATTCTCCTTAAACATCCATTCCCATTGCATACCACGAGTCATTATGTCATAATGACCATAATAGTCGTGGTTGCCAGGAACAATAAGTACCTGGCGATAGTTTGTCGATGCCCATTTCCAGAACTTGCCCAGTGGGGCCACATCGTTTCTCAGATAGAAGATGTCACCGGCCAGAACCAGCACATCACCCGTAACAGGAAACTCATTATGTTTCAGATACCTGCTGTTCTCTGCGAACTCCATATGCAGGTCACTCATGTATTGTATCTTCATTGTTACTTTTCTTTACTTTGTTCAACTTGCTTGTCAATGATTCTCTTTACTTGCCCAAACGATATTGGGGTAAAGTTGTTATTGTCCACTCCTACGTCGTATTGTGTCGGATAGAGATACTGGAGTCTTCCGGCATCAATGCCTGAATTGCTCCTTCGGGTATGGACGTGTCCGAACAGCTGCCAAACATCATCCTTATAGCCGCCCTCAAAACAGAGAAAGGGATAGTGGCATAGGTAGATTCTCTTCTTCCCTATCTCGATTCGCATCTGCATGGCAACATGTTCAAAGCGGCTGATGAATCCTTGTCGAATGTTCTTCAAATCGTGGTTACCCATGATTAGATAAATCTTGCCATTCAGACGGTCGAGTATCTTTGTCCATTCTGCCGCACTACCCAGACAGAAATCGCCCAAGTGGAAAACTGTATCATCCTTACCTATCACGCTGTTCCAGTTTGCAATCATCACATCGTTCATCTGCTCTACGTCCTTGAATGGACGATTGCAAAACTTGATAATGTTCGCATGATTGAAGTGCGTATCAGATGTGAAGAACGTATGTTCTGCATTAAACTTGAAATTCATTTTCTTCTTTGTATTATTCTCTCCATGCCCCATCTGGAGCACGGAGAGAGTCTGTTAATTAATCGAGTATGTAAGCCTGGCCCATATAGACCTTCTTCACCATCTCAGTGGAAAGTTTGTTCAGTTCCTTGTTGAGCAACTTCTGTTCGCTCTTTTCAAGGCAACCATACTCACCGCCATGTTCTTTCAGGAAATCCTCGAGTACATCCTTAGAGAACAGCCCCATAATCTTACCGAAGTCTTTAGGCACATGTACTTCACCGATGTGGCTCACCACATTTGCCAAACGCTGTTCGGTAACGTATGCCTCCACCTCAGGGATGAGTGCCTTCAAGGCTTCGCTGTAAGGAACAGGTTCGGCAAAGAGCTTGTTGCGTTTCTTCACGCTCTTCTTTTCGGCAAAACGCTCGTTCTTGCTCTTGATGAGCACCCTACTTCCATTTCTCAGGTACATGGGAACAACAGGTCGTATCACGATACCCTCGCAGATATTGTCCTCGATGGCAGGGAAGCCAAGCCATTCGGCAATCTTGCTCTGGAAAGCATTAGGGTATTTGAGGCATTCGCCGAGAGTACCCTTGAACAGAGTCCTGGCATAAAAGAATTCGTGCTTAACGAAAAACTTGTTGACTTCATCTACTGGCAGATACCTACCGCCTTCCTCATTGATGACATAGATGTCAAAACCATAGAACTCATGTTCAGGAGTGTAGCATACACCCTTTTGGATGAGAGACAACTTGCGGTTGGGCTGAACATCCTTGTGAGGATAGGTTCCACCAAACATCTCACCGAAGACATTAACGCTCCTCACGTTTTTATATCTGCTGAAGACATCCTTGGTAAGGGCCATGACTTTATCCTTGTACCGCTCAAGCAGTTCGGGATAGTCATAGAACATCTCCTCAGTTTCCAGTATGGAGGTACGCTTTGCAAACCTTACGTTCTCTCCGTCACAGAGAAAACTGGTATTAGCACCATGTACCTTTTCCTGTACCACATATTCCAAATCGGTTGGCATCTCTGCCACGATGCGCTCCATGAACTCTCTGTTGAAGGAATTCTCGATGGAGCTGTACTTTTTGAATTCTAACATTTCTTTGTTCCTTCTTGTTTTTGCGCATCCCTGCGCGGTTAATAATTGATTGACTACATGTTGTGCCATAGACCAGGCCGATGAGGAGAAGTCTTGTCGGTGGTAAGTCGACAGTGTTCATGGTTGTGATAGGCACAAACGAAAAATGGTTGGAAAGCATTGCTGACTTTCCAACCACTTCGTTAATCTCGTGTTTGCACGTACAATTATGTCAGGAGTAATCCACTCCCTCCTTGTGCAATATGGAAAGTCTTCCTATCTGAATAGCGTGGTGCAGCAATGCTTGACGTATGCATATAGGAATCGCATTCAAGGCACCATGTGCTCTGAATGTTCAATCCGCCTAATGTGTTAAATTTCTGTCTCTGCATTACTGCTATTTTTATGGATTTTCGTAAAATTAGCTGCAAAGGTACACTTTTTCGTATAACTGACCAAAATTTCAGGGAATTATTTTAAGAGGCATTATTGCTTATACACTTGTGTATAAAAAAGTCTGCGTGACCAAATAATTCCAACAATAAGAGATCCATTTGGGCGTAACTTTTTATCTTCCTACTCCAGCAGACTGTTTTTTTCCTCTTGGCTTAACCATTGCGGCAGCCGTAGCGATACAACGCACCCACCATTGAACATCATCTTCATCCTTCTTCTTTCCCCACCCAGACAAGTTAGACACACCACCGCCACCGCATGATTCTGCGTAATCCGTGGCTTGTTTGACATAGTTGATAGCAAGCAACATGGCACAGTTGGCTATATTTTGAACGTTTTCGGCAAGGTCATAATAACCCTTCTCTCGTAATATGTCACGTTGCTTATCGTTTAGGGTTGGGATAATTTCCTGCATAGTCGTAGCCAACATCATATTGTAGGTACTGTTGATTCCCATACGGACGTGTGTCGCCTCCCTGTCAATATCATCTCCTTCTCTTTCCAAGGCTCTCTGGTGCTCTCGTTTCATGTCAAATAGTTCTTCTCGAATATTCTTAAGGCTGGCACTCGTTTCTTCTATCATCTTGGAACGCTCAGCAATCTTACTGTCAATGTCTTCCATCTCTTGGCGAAGGCTCTTAATACGGGCTGTCAGAAGAATGTTGTCCGTACCTTCCTCACCTAAACTACGGGCGATTTCCTCTATCTCTCTTTGGATGGATGCACGACGCTCCTGAAGATTGGCCATCATTGTTGTCAGGCTTTTCAGTTTACGTTCCTTTTGTTTGATTTCGGCAGTTAAACCTATCTTCCGGCTTTCAAGCCGGTTCACGTCATTCACAAGTTCCCGCTTGTATTCGTAGGTGGATCGGTGTCGGGCCCCAGTTTCTCTGATACTGTCGCCACGTTCCAGTCCCCACTTCATGCCGACCTCTTTTGAGAACTCGTCATGCAGTTGAGAGAATAGCTGCCCCATCTCATGCCTGTTTTGGCCAAATATAGAACGCCAAGAAATGCGGTTCTTCTCCTAGTCTAATGGAATAAGCGTACAATGTGCGTGAACATTGGTCTCGTCAAGATGGACGTAGAAGCTAACGATGTTATCCTCACCGAAGCGATGGGCAACAAAAGCATACACATCTTTAGCCCATTCCTCGATGTCATTGTTCCGTGTCAGGTGGGAGTTGTCTGCCCCTTTGTCAAGGTTCAATATCTGGTTGCCAAAGGCGAGTTCGTTCATACGTTCTCGGCTCCCGCCAAAGATAAATTGGGCCAGCGTGTTCTACCGACGGCGGACATTCTCTCGGGCATTAGGGTCTTTTATTCCACGTGCTGCAAGATTGTCTGCCATCTTCTGCATGATGGACTTCGACTTGTCGATTGGTTGGACGATGCCACTACGAGCCACCTCAAAATTCAAGTGAGTTCGTGTCGGGTCATAGTTCGCCATCGGGTCATTTGATTTCTTCCGGAGGAAGTCTTCACTCCAGTTTCGTTGCTGTTCGTTACTCTCTGCCTGGCTGATGCCATCAGAGTTTGGACGTATGTCCATTACCTGTTTTTTGTTCATAATGTTTTCCTTTAAATTGTTTGTTATTGGTATTATTATCTGAGCTTGCTCCCCGAATGGGATAACAATTATGTTCTCACCTACTCGCGTTAATGGAAGTTAACGCATATTAGGCTATGCGATTCGTAGAATCACTCTCTTCCCTCTATTCGATTTTGGCTCCTTTGATGAACAAGTTCATCTGCCACAATCGCCCTTACCATATTCGACATATTGATTGAGTTCATCACAATATGTCCCATTGATTCCCTCATGGGAACGAGAGCATTTGTGGCATTCTGGATTCCTGCCGTGCCATCGTTTTTCCTGTGCCATCAGGAATGATTTCATGGCTTCGTCATCCTCTATTTGTGGAGGTGGTTCTGATTTTACCTCAGATTTGGATATTGGTTTCATCGCATCTTCGTCAATGGAAGAAACACCTACCACCTCCAGATTAAGTGCCTTGACGAGCAATGCGATGTTGGGATTGGCATCCTCCATTCTCATCAATGCTGCTTCCTCTTCGGTTGGGCGTAGGGGTTGCTGGCTGAGAACCATCTGGGCAATGGTGTGGCAATCGCCTTGTACATTCTCCATCACATCTGAGAGATGAAACTGGAGATTGGGAACTGCTTGCAGCATTTCTTGCCATTTGTTATACTCACCTTTGTTGGGGAATACTACCACGGTTTTTCCGACAAGAGGGAACAAATCGGTAGGAGTCGTTTGTTCTTTTCCAGTTGCAAGCCAAACGTATGGCGTTGGGAAACAACTCATAATGGCAGCAGTCAGTTCATCCGTCACCAGTGCAACCGTCTGGCTGGGGAAGGCACCAAGTAAGTGCTCACCAAACATACAAGTCGGTCGCCCATCTTGATAGTACCAACTGTCATCATAGACCTTGCCTGTTTCGCTATCCATTGTGATGATGTTACCATTAGTAATCTTGTTCTCTGCATTGATGTGCCAGAATATTGATTCGCCTTCCTCTGTAGCACCAATTGGATAGCGTTTCATCAGAGCCTCTAACTTATCTTGGTCAAACCAGACGAAACCGCAGAGGTATTCAAAGAATGAACTGCTGAAACTCGTAATCTCCGTTTTCATAGGCTATCCTCCTTCCAGTTGATTCCATACTGCGAACAGATATGGAAGAACGTACCGATCTTGATATTGCTGACATTGCGCAGAAGATTGTCGAACTTCTTGTCTGTCTCAGATGCTTTGTACTTCGCATTTTGCGAACTGACTATATGGAACAGACTACGTCCACATTCACCAAGTGATGCCAAGGCTGCACCCACATGGAACCATTCATCGTAGGTGGCGGTAATGTCGATGCTACGGTCTTCAATTATATGGCAGCACTTCTCGACCTGTTCCATGTCGTCACCACTATATGCACTGGAACTGTGGTATGCCGGTTTGGGTTCCACCCACACCTTAGTATATAATGTAGCATCCTCATTCACATACGGCTCCGGGTCGTAGGAGATGAAGCGCATCCTGTTCACGTTCTTGCATGCTTTGTCAATGATTAGTCCGCTGTTGGCGAAGTCATGTTTCAGGGCTTCGAACTGAGCCTCATGCTTATCAGGATAGGCAATGCGGAAGATGGCAAACCAGCCCTTGCCACGGATGCTGCGGCCCGCATAGAGTATCTGGGGAATGTTATGCCACTCATGCTTCAGATCATCGAACCAGCCAACGTCCATGTTGTCTTTCTTGTCGATGTCGATACAGAGAAGGTTCGAGTGGGCTACGAGGTTTTCCGCTTTACATGTAGGAGCAAATGTGCCTGAGATGGTTGCCACGGGCAGTTGCAACTTCAAGTGCTTTTGTATATCTTCATCCGATATGGAACGGATATACTCAATCTGTTCCTTGTACTGGTCGTTGAAGAGGAAGTCGCGCAGGGAAATTTTCGTGCCGACATTGTCTTCCACGTTTCTATAATAGCTAATCTTTGTATCAAATAAACTTTTCATCGTTATTCAAAATTTAAGTTTGTTGTTGTAGTTGTAGCTTGGCTTAAAGTCTTGTAAATTCTGGGCTTGATGCTACAATAAGGGTACAACCATATAGATGAGATTCCATGATGGAGATAAGAGCACCTTGGTTGTAGTGTAGTTGTTAGCTTGCGCCCTTTATACATAGGCAGTTTTGTAAATCTACAACTACAACCATTATTCTTCCTTTAGGGTTTTGTTGACATACTGCTGTGACACACCGAGGACCTCGGCAAGAGCGTTCTGCGACTTGATTTTGAACTGCCGACTGACAGCCCGAAGCAGGTCTCCGTTGGTCATCGGACGCTGTGTGGCTGCCGAGCCTCGCAACAAAGGATAGATGCGTTCAACATGAATCTGGGTAAAGTAGTCGGCAATGCGAATGGCATATTCCATGCATTCACCTGTGACAACAGGTTCGTTCCAATGCTCAGACAGCAGATGTGCCATGATAGCCAGACGCAGCACATGAATATTCATCTTCTGCCTCACACCACCGATGTAGTCATCCTCCTCCGCATCAGCCTTCATGTCGTTTGCAGCGGCATAGTCAGCGTAAAGTCTTTCAGCTTCATGGGACAGCAAGAGCGGTAAAGGTTCCATACCGAACAGCCTCCCTATGATGTTACTCCAGTTGTCTCGCATTTCTTGTGTCATCCGTCTGCGGTTCTGTCTTTTGATGAACTCCGCCTTGTCAGGATAGACGAAAAGGAAACGCTGGGTGAAGCCCGAATCCATCAATGCATCGGTGCCAAATGTCTTGCCGAGTGGCCCTGGTTGAATACCACCAATGATACTCATGGCTGGATTATCAACCAGCTTGGTATCTTCCGACTTTCGGTTGATGGTAAAACTGACATTCGACCAAATGGACAGCAGTTGAGACACTTCTGTTCCTGAACCGTTACCACCTTTGGAATATCGCCCGAAAGAATCAATGAAGGATTTCAGTTCATCGGCAACAATGATAATCATGTCACCTTGCGCCAGCAATACGTTACGAGACTCTGGGGAACTATCCCCAGCCACTCGTTGGTGGAATATCGGTTGTTCACCGCTAAAGTTCCTATCCTCCCGTTTGCTTTGGTCATAAACAGTCTTCGCCTCGGAATACTTGGCAAAGTTAGCTTTGTCATGTTCCCGTAGAGGACTAGTGACTTCCTTTAGCGGTCCTGTCTTATTACGACTCGGCTTACCAACCATACAGATGAAGTCACAAGGATAATTGGTGTATGGGTTGGTGGCAAGCAGCACTTTCTTTCCTGCCGCAATACCAGCCGTTGTCAGACAGATGGCAACGACAAAGTCCTGTGGACATCCATACGATTCTGCAACCGTACGAATATAGTCCTGAACTGATAGTGAAAGCCAGTCAATGGGTAGCGTGGGCTCTGTGAAAGCCGAGGGGTTCAAGTGTTGCACTACTTTAGGCTTGCCAGTAGGAACAGGCAATGACTCTGTGAACGCAAGGGATGGCGGTTCTTCATCAGGAGGAGTAGGTCGCACCTTTATAGTTGGTTCCACCTTCCCCACCTCGGCATTGACGAGGGAAAGGAAGTCGGGCTGCCCTCCCGCATATAGCATGACTTGTTCACTCATCTTTGGACTTGTTTATTCCACCATTTAGCAATGCCAGGACATCGCTGTATTTGTACATCACCCGACGGCCTCCAATCTTTCTGGAATGGAGGTGGCCCTGCTTGTCCCATCGCCATAGGGTGGTGAAGTTCACATGCAGTATTCGAGCGGCTTCTTCACGAGTGATGAAACGTTCACCTTCCGGGACATTCATCCATGTCTCCAAGTCATTCTGTGCATTTTTTGTTTGAGCTGCCACGATGTTTTGGGCCATCTCGTTTACCAAAGCGTCAAGGTCTTCCCTCGACATTACAACCAGTTGGTTGCCTAAGATCCTATTTTCAGATTGCATAATCACGTTTTTTTTGAAGTGAAAGTTTTGTTTGTTATCTCTCCTTCGCTCGGTGTCTTATGCACGGATCCTTTTGCATTTCAGATTTAATGAAGTGTCGCGTCCGACAATCCTGTAATCTGAGGCACCGCCACAAAATCGAATGCAAAATTAGAGTGCTGCAAGCTCCAAGAAGAAAATCGCATCAAAAACCAGCCGTTTTTGCCCTTACTTTTCAAAATTGGTTCTAACGAGGAGGGCAATTAGAACCAACATTTTGAATCTGGGAGATTCGTGAGTCATAACAAGACAAGTAAGACACAATATGACTCTTTGTCGTTTACATCCGTATTATCTACGATTTTGTTGGAAAGAATTAAAAGTATTCTCTTCTCCAAAGGGTTGACACCTTCATCTATCGTGAGGAAAAGAAGTTCATGACATCCAAGAGCTCAAAATGGCAACGTGGAAGAAGAATCGTGCCGTATTTAACAGAAGTGTTTAGGGCAACGCCAAATACAATAACCATCCCCAAGTACAAAAATAGCTATGGGAAAGAATGGTTTTGTGATAAAAAAAGTGAAAATAGTGCAAAAAATCAAGGTTTATTAATTGTGTTTTATAGAAAATGTATATCTTTGTAAACCAAACTTAATAAAATCGTGCAATCCTTATAAAATACAATTTATATGAGTGTCAGTAAAGATGTCATCAAACAATGTCTGATCAGTAAGCAACGCGAGGTGGATGAAGCGGTGATTGTGAACCGTCCCGTAGAATTCGAGGAGAACGGCAACTATGTGATAGTTGGCGTGAGACATGCGGGTAAGTCGTACCTGCTGTATCAGCGTGTACGTCAGCTACAGGCTGCCGGAAAGGGATGGGACGAGATTTTGTTTGTGGACTTTGAGGATGAGCGTCTAGCGGAATTCCAGACGGAAGACTTCAACAGCTTGCTGGAGGCCCATCTGGAACTGTATGGCAAGAGGCCGGTGGTGTTCCTGGACGAGGTACAGAACATTCCTCATTGGGATAAGTTTGTGCGCCGACTGGCTGATGCTAAATACCGTGTTTACGTGACAGGCAGCAATGCAAAGATGCTGAGCAAGGAGGTGGCAACCACACTGGGCGGACGGTTCTTTATCTATGATGCGTACCCATATTCATTCAAAGAGTATCTGGTAGCGCAGCAGGTGGAACTGAAAGAGCATTGGGAGTATGACACGATTCAGAGAAGTGAGGTGAAGCGGCATCTGAATGAGTATTTCTATTACGGAGGTCTGCCAGAGATCCTGTCGTTCAAGAACAAGCGGGCTATGCTTTCAAGTCTTTACCAGAAGATCTACCTGGGAGACATCTGTGCGCGAAACAACATTAAGAATGACAGGGTGTTGAACATTCTGATCAAGAAGATGGCAGAGAGTGTGAAGCAACCGCTGTCGTATAATAGGCTGAAGAACGTGATAGTGTCAACGGGGTCGCCCATCAGCGTGCCTACTACGATAGACTATGCGGGTTATGCCGCTGACAGTTGGCTGATACTACCCATGGAGAACGAGGTGGGTAAGCTGACGGAGAAGGAAACCCAGAAGAAATACTACTTCATAGACAACGGGTTGCTGAATCTGTTCCTGATGAACTCAGAAACTTCGCTGCTAGAGAACATGGTGGCAGTGGAACTCTGCAGGCGGTTTGGCAAAAAGAATGTGTTTTTCCTGAACGCGGAGAAGGAAATAGACTTCATTGTGCCTGACGAGAAGTTGGCCATACAGGTGTCCTACAGCATCAAGGATGAGACCACTTACAACAGGGAGGTGCCACCACTGGCGAAATATTCCAAATTGCACGAGGATTGGAAGTGCCTACTGATTACTTACGATGAGGAGGGCACGGAAGAGGGAATACCCGTGGTGCCAGTTTGGAAGTGGCTGATGGAGGTGTAAGAATTGAGAAGTATAGAGAAATACAGGAATTGGTGAAGAAGTATAAGCATATAAACTAATATAAGTGAAAGGATTTATGAGAATTATCATTCTTCCAGCACTCAATGGAGATTGTATTCTGGTGGAAATCCAGCCATCTCATTATATCCTCATTGATGGAGGATACGTAGACACATACGAGAACTATCTTTTACCTACTTTAGAAGAAATTGCAGCGCGAGGAGGTGAACTTGATATAGTAGTTGTGACCCATATAGACTGTGACCATATCTCTGGCATCATCAGGATGATGGAAGATATGCCTATTCGGATAAAAGAAATATGGTATAACGGTTACAGACATATTCAGTCAGTGGCTGTCACTGCGGCAGAAAAAGAAACGTTTATTCATAGAAATATATGCAAAGAGTATCGAGCGGAGAAAGCAAAACCCATTAGTGCAAAACAGGGGTGTACCTTGTCTGCACTTATAGCAAGAAACGGGATTCCATGGAATACATCGGCAAAAGGTTATACCATTATGGCACCAATGACCTTCCCGTTAGGAGATGCTATCATTCACGTTCTTTCTCCTAATAATAAGAATATAGAAGCCCTTGAAAGTTTTTGGAAGAAAAGACTGATTAAGGATGGATTGCTTAAGAAGGCTCACAGTGAAGAGTTCTGGGATGATGCTTATGAGTTTAGTCTTAGCAAAGATATGCCTGGATTTCATTTTCATGAGAAAAAGGTATCTAAGAGTTATGATTTGCTTAAGTTGTGTGAGGAGGCTTATGAACCAGATTGCTCAGCAAGTAACGGCAGTTCTATTTCATTCGTGCTTGAGACGAAAAGAAAGCGACTACTGTTTTTAGGTGATTCACATTCGGAAACTGTGGTAGCTTCTCTGAGGGCTCTTTACGGTGAAGAGAAAGCACCATATATATTTGATGCGGTGAAACTATCTCACCATGGTAGCTATAACAATAATTCGCCAGAGTTGATTAAATTGATTGTTTCGGACAGATGGTTGGTTTCCACGAATGGAGATAAGTATAACCACCCAGATATGCCTGCGCTAGCACATATCATCACTAAGGGTAAAGGTATGAAGATATATTTCAATTATGACTTACCAATCTGCAAGGAGCTAAGTGACGGATTATACCACAAAGATTTTGACTTTGAAGTCATAACTCCTGAAGGAAAGAGCGGCATTCAAATCGAGATATGATATGTATGAGAAGCTGATAGTACAAGTTATCTGTGACAAGGAAATTGGAACTGCATTCTATGTGGCTCCTGATCTTTTATTAACAGCATGGCACACAGTAGAATCATTCAAAAATGATGGAAATAACGTGGTGAAGGCTGTTGGGGGCGATTTAAAGTTTGTTGTAGATAAAATATATGAGAATGCAGATGTCGCAGTGTTAAAGGTGCAGGGAAAAACGTCAGAAGAGTATTTGCCTCTGCTATCTCATCATATAAGAATTGGAGAAAGTTGCATTACGTTTGGATATCCTGATACAGCCAAACTGAAAGGACTGAGGATTAACGGCAACATCAAACAGAAAGTATTAGATTCGATTGCAGATTATAATCTTCAGTCTGATGACACGGGAGACAGCTTTAACTATAGCGGCATGTCGGGCGCTCCTGTTTTTCAGGGCGACAATGTTGTGGGTGTTGTCATAGAACAAATAGGGAGTAGCTTAAACCTTGTGAGTGTCCAAAAATTGAATGATATTCAAGAAGAAGGGTATCTGCCAATAGAAACAGAGCAGGAAGAGACAACAATACCAGCGTCAATAGCGCGAGACGTTGAGGCTTCACAACCGAATTTTGAAGTCATTCAAGCTTTGGATGAGCGTCTTACAGAAAGAAGTAGCAAGTGGGTTTTGTTGTATGGATCACCTGGCTGCGGCAAGACCACATTAACCGCTTACTTTGAGTCGAAATACGAGAATTTGGAAGTATTAGGTCGGTTCTTCTTTAAGGTGCCTAATGATACGCGTAGTCGAGCAGAACGCTGCTCTCAAGGGTTCTTTGTTAACTGGTTAGAGACTATTTATGCAAATCGTACAGGCGCTGAACTTGTAAAGTCCTCATTTGAGGATAAACGTAATGGGATAGCAGGATGGTTAAGGGTAATTAGCCATGTATTATTAAACGAAGGTAAACGTGGTGTGATTTTTATTGACGGACTGGATGAATTGTCAACAGAAAATGGCAACCGCGTAGATGATATCCTTTCACTAATTCCAGATACACTGCCTGATAATATTAGCATAGTGTTGTCTTGCATTACAAAAGAGATACTGCCTGCCAGTGTGATTGGGAGGATTGCTGCGGACGACTATATTGAAGTTACGCCATTGAATATGGCTGCTTGCGAATCGTTTATACAAGAAAACAGCGGCGAGTGGTCTAAGCCTTACTCGTTTATACAAGCTGTTGCTGTTAAAACAGAGGGTCATCCCCTATATATGAACTATCTCTGTCGCTATATTTCTGAAACCTTTAATGAGACTACCAAAGAACGCGAACTGAATGACTGGCTGATTAGTTTGCCTACTATTAGTGGAGATATCCGCTCTTATTATGAAGCTGTCTGGAAGAAGGCGGATCCTAAAGGTGTCGTATTCGAAGTACTGGCTTTGTTGTCTCAAACAAGAGGACCTGTCGAAGAGGAGCATCTGATAGGTATGATGAAAAGTCCAAACCCCTTTGAATTCAAGTCGGTTACCAAGGAGTTTTGGCATTTGTTAAAAGAGAAAGACTCCGACGTATATGAAATATATCATAGCTCGTTCAGGCTTTTCATCACAGAGAATCTTTCAACTATTATTAATTATACCAATGACCAGATAGCGGCTTATTGTGATACTCATAAAGAACAAATATATTCTATAGAAAATCACTTGCATCACGTAGTTAATGGCAGCGATGTGAGGAAAGGTCTAGCTATGTGTAATCAGAATTGGGCGGACCAATGTGCCATAAACGACGTGTCACCAGACCTGGTAATGCATGACATCAAAGAATGCCTGTCACTGGCTGTGGACAACAATCTTCCAATTGAGGTCGTAAGGCTGATGCTTCTAGCGCAACGTATAGAAACGCGCTGTGACTCAATCATGGTTGATAATGCACAAAAGGTGGCGGATATAAAGATACTTATGGGGAAACCTGCAGTGGCACTGAAGTATCTGGTAAGGGACAATTGCCTCTTAGTGGGCATTGATACGGCGATTTCCTATTTGCGCTGTTTGTTTGAATTAGGGTATGAGGATGAGGGGTACACTTTATCGTGTGCTATAGAGGCAGCCATCAGGAAGGAAATAAACGAAAGCATAGGAAAAAAAACCAGCCCATATGTATTTGCGCTCAAAGGGCAATTGATGGTAGAAGGAATTCTGGCGGGATATGAAGATCCTGCCCATTTACCACGCTACCTCAGTTTTCTCAATCGT
>ULOH01004703.1_pt1 | contig 26095 bp, 8 predicted proteins | sample 1952421 | NCBI WGS metagenome assembly ULOH01 (sample SAMEA4835599, study PRJEB28245) | human gut metagenome | biome: gut microbiome; material: fecal sample | place: Denmark | collected 2008
AAAAATGGAGAAACCCTTGCATTTATTGGAAGGGAACTAGCTATAACACAAGATGATCTTAAAAAATATCTGAACGGGGAAAAATATTTATCGAGTAAATATACTGCATATGTTTTTATTAGTAATCTCTTCGGTGAAATTTCTTCTGTTAATGCTAATGGTTTCTCAAAATTAAGAATTGTTGTCAATACGTCTTTAGGGAGATAAAGGACAAAAAATTAAAAGGATAAAAGAATGAAGAAAAGGATTTTTAGTTTATTAGTTTTGATTCTTGTTGCGATTTGCGGCGGCGTTTTTGCCGCCTGCGCAAAAGAAGGAGGCGAGAATGTTTCAATTAAGGCTGTTGCTGGGCTCGACAGTCAGCTTTCTTCGTCGCAACTGGATTCAATTTCGAATGAGATTTTGCTTTTGGAAGGGGAAAAAGACAACCTTTCAAAAGGTTTTGGCTATAACAATTCGGTTAAGGACGGGAACGCGGTTTCTTTGGTTGTTGGGAGCGAAGAAAACGGCTCGCGCGAGTTGATTTTTGAGATTGAAAATTTTGAAGAAAAAATGAGCGACAAAATTTTTGTTTCAAGCGATTCGTCTTGCATTCAAGTTTCCAAGCCAGAAAACGCGGGCTTTGGCAAGCAAAAAGTTGTTATAACTGCTGTTGGGGCAGGAACAGCGGAAGTTGTTGTTAAAACCGGGCAATTCTTGAAATCCACGAAAATTGTTGTTAAGGCAATTGAAAAGCTTTCTTCATTCAGCATTAAAACCAACGCAACAATTTATCTTGAACGCGGAAAGGAATTAACAATTTCGCCAGAGGCATATCTCAATTTCTTCCCTGCGGAAACGAATTTGAGAGAGGTTGAATTTTATGACGGCGAAACGCTTTTAACAAAAGACGGGAAAACAGTTCTTTCAACAGTTCCAAGCGAAACCGCAACGGGATATATTTCCGAAAGCAAAGAAATTACGGTTAAGTCGTTGCGTCTTTCGGGAAACGGAAGCATTCAAACAATTTCGGTTGTTGTTGTTGATTCGCTTTCCGATTTAAGCATGAGAAAACTTGTTTATTCCAACGGCGAAAAGACATATCCAATTCTTGAAAAAGGAAAAACAATAACTGTTATTCGAAATGTTTCGCTTGGCGAAATTAACTATGGAGTTCGAGAACTTTATGTTATTGCGAACTGCAAAGAAGAAAGTTTGGAAATTGTTGCAACAGCGAAAGGGACGAACCTGCTTTTAACAGTTTCCGACCAAGAACACATAACTCCAGCGAACTTTTTAACTTCGAAATATGGAAGTTTGATTGACTCTTCAAATCCAGATTTCTCGGCTTGGGTTTACAAATTTGAACTTAAGTATGAAGGAATTTCAAGTTATGAGGTTGAATTTGGCTTTAAAACGGGGCGATATACATATGGCGAAATAATTTCGGCAAATGTTGAGTTTAAGAGTGCGTCGAATCTTGTTGCTTTTGCAAAGCCAGGCGAGGACGAAGATTTCTCGAACACATACACGATTTATGATTACTACACGGGGACATATGGCTCAAGGTTTGCGGTTACAACAAACACGAGCGATGAGTTCTCGAAAGCGGAAATTTCGCTTGTTATCCCAGGCGAAAGCGCGCTTGCATTTAAGATTTTTGATGTTCTTGGCAACGAAAAACTTGGTGTTTCGGAACTTGGCGCAACAAAAATTGTTCTTAAGAGCGGCGAAAATTTCTTCATTAAAGCAAACGAAGGAGTTGTTGGGTCGTTCACTTTAACTGCGCGCGTTGCCTACACATTTGAGGGCGTTGAATTTGTTACTGAAAAGACGATTACGCTTAATGCGGTTAACTCGCCAACAAATTTCTTCTTCAACAAAGAAAACGGCGAAGAAATTTCAAGTTATGTTTTCGATCTTAACGCGTCCGGGAAAATTGTTTCGGGAATTAAAGAAACGCAAAGTTATGCGGCGCGAAACTCGCTTGTTCTTTCAATCAACGGCTATGTTGGAAGCGGGGCGCTTACCGGAGCAATATCCGATTTCGTTATTGTTTCGTCTTCCCCAATTATTCAAATCACGAAAAACGGGTCGTCAATTTCAATTCTTGCAACAGGAACTGGAACTGGCAGTTTCAAAATTGTTGTTGGAAACGGAATTTCAAGAACATTCACTTTCAATGTTATTCAAAGCGTTAGCGATGTTAATGTTTTTGTTCCATCAGCAGAGCAAAATTCCAACATCATTTCGGTTGTTTCAAACTATTCATATAACGAGAAAATTTATGACCAATATGCTTTGGTTAAGAAAAATTCGTTAATTCCTCTTGTTGTTTCGGCAAGCGGGGAAGTTCTTATGGCTTCAACCGAAGGAGAAAACATTGATTTTTCAAACGGAAAATTAACCTGCATTAAAGAATTTAATAAAAATGAGCTTACAGTTTCAATAACTTATCAATATGTTGACAATGAGGTTGTTTCAACAAAAGCGGTTGTTGTTCAACAAATTTTGATTTCGTCGATTGTTGAAATTGAAAATTTCAGCATTTCAACAAACTTTGGCTCGTCAACTTTCAGTTTGTATGATTACTTAACAGTTGGCTATTACTCACGAAATCTTGCAACTGCAACTCTTCAAATTAACATTCTTCCAAACGAAATTCGCGAAGAAATCTATAAAACAATAACATTCTCAACAAATGCAAATGTTATTAGCGAAGTTAACACAGAAGAATCCTACACGCTTTTAACCGACATCTTTGAATTTGTTTTCTATCGAACAGGGGCAAGCGCAGGAACAGGAACATTGGTTTGCAAAATCACCAACGAAGATTTGTTTGATTCAAATGGCAACCTAAAACTTGGGAAAGTGACCCTTCTTGCAAGCATCGACCGTTCAACAGACAGTTCGGAAGGCGGAAATTTTGTTAGATTTGTTCAATTTAACGTTAAAAGAGCAACAAAAATTGAGGTTATTAACAGTCAAACATCTTCTGTTGAACTTGATTCCTTCACAACCGAGCGAAAACTTGATGTTTCAACCTATCCTCTTGACGCAACAAACAGTTCTCTTTCATATGTTTTCATTCCAAAAACTTCGGGACTTAAAGAGGGCGACGTTGAAATTGCTGTTCAAGGAAGCAGCATAACCCTTAAACTTGCAGATAAAAATGTTGCTGGCGAAGGTGTTTTAAGAATTATTGCGCTTGACAGCTACACTTCGGCAAGCGATTATGAAACATATTTAGACATTCCAGTTATTATTTCAAACGGAAGTCAACAATTCCCATACTACATCAATTTTGAAAGTGATGTTCAAAAGATGATTGCAACCGACTTTGAAAAATACTACATTGTTTCGGGTGAAATTGATCTTAGCGAAGTTCAATGGGAGCCTTCAAAATTTGTTCTTTCAGGGGGAATTACTGGAAGAAACAATGCAAAATTTAAAAACATTAAAGTTGCAGGATTAAATTGGAACGACAACGAAAAGACATATTTTGGCGGATTGTTCACGGAAATTGGTTCGGAAGCATTTATTCGCGACATTTCTTTCGAATTTTCAAATGTTTTATTCCAAATTGAAAGCGATGAAGATCTTAACCGCGCACCTTCATATAACGGATTCCTTGGCGCGCTTGCGGGAAGAAACAGCGGAACAATTGAAAATGTTTCGGTTTCAATTAGCAATGCAAACGAAATGAAAGTTACGATTAAGGGCGGATACACCCTTAGCATTGGCGGTATGTTTGGCGAAAATATGCGCTTGATTTCAACTTCAATAACAAGCAGTTCAACAAACAACACGCTTTTCAGCGGACGAATTAACTTTATTGATTCAACCTTGGTTGCTGGGCCAGCGCACATTCTTATTGTTGGCGGCGTTGCAGGGAGAAACTCGGGCGGACGAATTGAAAGAACAATTGAGGAAGGGCTTGTTGAATTTAACAACAGTTTTGCATCGGTTAACGCAACAATTGATGTTCGTTATGCAAGCAAAAACATTGGGCTTGACGAGGGAAGTGTTGAAGGAGTTGGCTCAATTGCGGGATTAAATAGATATCAAAGTTCGGCAATTATTGAGGAAATGCAAGGGATTTTTGATGTTTCCTCAATTGGGGAAATTAACGCAAGCAAATTCCAAAACATTGGAGGAGTTGTTGGACAAAACGACGGACAAATTATTAAAGCGCGCTCTCAAGTTTATGTTCGCGGCGGCACGCAAGTTGGCGGAGCAGTTGGAACAAACAGCGGAATTCTTGAATCGATTATTGTTGAAAATTTGTTCAAATCCAACCGAAATGGCGAAGAAAACGTGCTTATTGTTGGGCTTGGAAATGTTGGCGGAATTGTTGGGAAAATGACAGATGGTCAACTTAATAACTCGTCGTTCATTTCATATATTGGTCAAACAATTGTTGATAAGCCAGATTTAATTTCAAGCGGCGAATTTGGGCTTATTGTTGGAAAACAAGAAGGCGGAATTGCAAATTATGTTGTTGCAATTGCAAATGTAAAGTCAAAATCATATGAAATTAAAGAATCAAAGTTCACAATTTCAGAAATTGAATTCACAATTGATAATTTGGAAAATCCAACACAAATCACCTACACAATTGAAGAAATTGAACAGTCAATTGCTGTTGCCGATAAAAAATTCAGCCTTAATGGAATTATATATGTAATTGGCGAAAATGCAGTTGTTGCGGAAACAAAAGAAACAGAGTTTACTTCCGAAAATTATGCAATTTTCGCTCGCGGGGACAGCTCTCTTCGCGCAAGACTCTTTAACGGAGCGGGCGGAACACAAGTTGGCGAAGATAATGTTGGAAAAACAAAGGCAGAATTAAAAGAAACCGAAGGATTTAAGTTTATCTTCATTCCAACAGGCGAAATTGGGCTTACGTTAACGGAAGATTCAAAGAAATTTGAAATGAGAACAGATGCTAGCGGCAATGTTGCGTTCTATTTGTATTACTATCAAAGCACAAACTCAAATTATGCCGACCTTATGGGGTCTAAAAACTTAATCAATTTAACTTCGCTTTTAACAAGTCAAATTGACGGACGCTATCAAATTTCGTCGAGCAATGCTTCAATCGTTGAAATATTATCAAGCGGTCTTCTTAAAATTAAGAAAACTGGCGAGGTTGTTTTAACAGCATCAAGTGAATATGTTTCAAACGGAACAGAACAAAAACTTTATATTAAGGTTGTTAATTATACTAATAATATATCAGTATATTTAGATTCAAATAAAGCAAACGAAATTAAAAACAATGTCGGCGAAATTAAGTATGTTGTTTTCGATGCAACAGAAAGCAAATTGCTTTACATCAATTTCTTGGATAAGTTTAATGTCTACGATATGATAGTTCCTTCAAATGTTAAAATCTTACTTAAAGTTAAGGCAATTGGAGGAGAAAACAACGAGGAAATTATCGTTAAGGAAGGCGAAGCAAAGAAAGAAGGAATTGCTTTCAGACTTATTAAAATAAGTTCCGATTCCTATCAACTTGCAGTTGTTGGCGAAGTTGGAAAATATAAAATTGAAATTGTTCCATACATCGAATTTGTTGCCGCAGACGGGCACACTTACACAAGCACGTTGCTTGCAATTGAAAAGATTAAAGAAAGCGATAACATTGAACTTCAAAAAAGCGTTAAAACAAATTTCAATTTCGAAAACACAACAAAATCAATTAACATTTCGAAAGACACAATTGTTTTTGAACCATATTATGAAAAAGCACTTGATGTTGAAATTGATTCATTAAACGAAAATGAAATAATAACAATTTCAATAACTCATGTTGGAGCAAACGGAAAAGAAATTGAAGATCAAACCAGGATGTTAAATGTTGTTGCAACCTACAATGGAGTTGAATATTCAAACAGCGAAACAATTAACTTAATAACATTTAAAATGAACGGCAAAACAAACAATAAGTTTGCACTTTCGTTTAAAATTGATGAATATAACCAAAATTTCAGCGAAAAACAATATTTTATAATCAAAATTTCAAGTTCAAATGAAAAACAAGCAAACATAAATCTTGAAGTTAACCCTCAAAGTTTAATTTCAATTTCTGCAACGCTTTATCCAATTGTTTCGCTTGACGAACAAAAATATGGATTTAAAGATTTCTCATACATTCCAAGCGGAGTTTTAATTCCGGGGCAAAATTCTTTAATTGAACTTGCGCTAACCCCTCAATTCACATATTTCAACACAATTGAAATTGTTAATGCGTCGTCAAATGAATATAACCTTGTTTTCGACTTATACGACAGAACAACCTCAAGCGTTGTTAGCGGGGCAAAAGCAACAGAAAAAGGAATTTCAATTTCAAGAAATTTAATTGAAAACGGAAGTTTCTCGCTTAGAACTTTTGCCGACCAAAGACTTTCAGATAATTCAAGCGTTACAATTTATATTATTTTGAAAGATGCAAACGGAAACCAAATTGGCGAAATTGTTGAAAAAACATTCTATGTTGAGCATCTTCCAGGGGTTATTGTAACAATTGACGGCGTTTCAAGCGGAAACACCGAAAAGCTTTTTCTTGCCCAAGGCGTTTCATATGATATGGACATTTGGGTTAAAGGATATTTAAGAGGCGCGTTCTCAAACAGTGGAGCAATGGTGACCGACGGTCAAGTTGTTTTGGAAATTGAAGGTTCCGACCTTGTTGCGATAACTCGCGACCTTGGAGGGAACTATAAATTAACAGTTGCTTCCGGACAACTTGGAACAAACAGAACTGTTAAAATTAAGAGTTATGGAATTAACGCAAAAGGCGAAAGAAGCAAAGAAGTTGTTTTGGAAATTGAAATTGTTGAATTTGTTGTTAAAACAGAAAACGTTGGCGACATAATTTCTGGCGCAGCAAACAACATCTATTCTTCGGCAACTGGAAATTCCTACTTGCTCGATATCTCTCTTAATTCCGACATCTTAATTTACGACAGAACAAATGAAAGAATTAAACAAGACGTTTTAACATTCCTTAAAAATCTTGCAACACAAACAGACGCAGGCAATACAAAGAGTTCTGTTTGGCAAGTTAAAGATTTTGGCGAAGCAGCGCCAAACTTCACGTTTATTGGCGGAAACGATAAGTTTAAAGATTCAAATGGAAATGAAAAAATATACACATCAGTTAATGGGGCATTCAAAATTTACTTTAACACCCTAACAAAAAGAAGTTTTGTTAAATTCCTGAAAACAGAAAGTTCGGCGGCTCCAACATTGCAAATTAGATTTGAATCGAAATTCCATTACAGCGCAAACGGAACTCCAACAGTTGGGGAGAGCGGAAGTTCAAATTCCTACACTCTTGTTCAAGTTATCTCCTTCGATGTTTCAGAAAGAACAAGTTTAACAAACCCATATCCAATCTACACATACGAACAGCTTTTGGATATGAGAGAAAACAGCCATTATGTTTTAATGGAAGACATAACTTTGCCAGAGGATTTCACTCCAATTAAAACAAAAATTGCAATGCTCGACGGAAACGGACACAAAATTATTGTTCCTTCAATAAGTTTAAGTGCATTAAACAACGGGGAATCAATGACATTTGGGCTTTTTGAAACTCTTCAAGCAAATGCACTTTTGAAAAACATAACACTTTATGTTAACGGAACAATTGAAATTAACTTATATAACTATTCATCAGTTAACTATGGACTTCTCGTTGGAGAAAATAACGGGAAGATAACAAACTGTGCAATTGAAGGATCAAACTATGCAATTGTTAACCTAAACTTGTTTGGAACAAATCCGTCATCCTCAATCGACTGCGAAGTTGGAAGTCTTGTTGCAATTAACAACGGCGATATAACAAACAGCCGCGTTGAAGTTGGAATTTCAATTAACTCGGTTAAGAGCGCGCTTGTTGGATTCCTTCCTGCAAACCTTGGCGGACTTGTTTCAATTAACAACGGCCCTGGAACAATCTCTTCAAGTTATGTTAAAGCAAGAATTGAAAACAACACTGCTGGCTCTGTTTCGGCAATAACTGGCGGGCTTGTTACACAAAATACTGTTGGTGGAAAAATCTTCGCGTGCTACACAAGCGGAGAAAACACATTCCCAGATATTACAAAACTTCGCGCTTCAACAGAAATTGTTTATTCAACAGCAAGCGCAAGCGGATTTGTTTATTTCAACTCTGGCGAAATTTCAAACTGCTATTCAAACATTCCAGTTCGAACAAACGAAGGGGCAAGCGGATTTGTTTATCAAAACCAAACAAGCGGGAAAATTATAAACTGCTATTCAACTTCTGGGCTTGAAAGCTCGGCAAGAAACGGCGCGTTTGTTGGAGTTTTAACTGGTGTTGTTCAAGACGAAAACCCAATTTTGAACTCCGGCGCAATAATTGGTTGCTTTGCCTGGGAAGAAAAAAGCGAAGTTGGAGAAGCAAAAGTTAACTCTGGGCTTGCAAGCAACGAAGGCGTTGTAACAAAACTTGAAAAGGACGACTTCAAAAATAAAACTAAATTCAGTAAGTTTGCGTTCTCAAGCACGGCAAACAAAACCGACGGGGTTTGGTTCTGGGCAAATGCGGGAACAGAAGCAGAGTTTTTAAGAAATGGAATCCAAATGGATTTCTCAAACGAAGCTCCTCAACTTGTTTCACCAAACTTAATTGCTTCGGCGGTTAGAACTTTGGTTGATGTTGTTTACGACAATGAAACCGAAACAACTCTTTACAACTATGAATGGGCAAATGGCGAAGATGAGGGAACAAAATATAATCCATACATCATCGCAAGCCAAGCAGATTTGGAATATCTCGTTTCAAAACAATCGGGATTCACGAATGGAAACATAATTAAAGACATTTATTGCCGTTTGGTTGGAGATATCATTTATGAAACTTCAACAGCATCAAGCGGGCTTTTCCAATATGCTTTCCTTGGAAACCTTGAAGGAAACTCCTACACAATTGGGAACTACGTTCTCGACAGCTCAGTTAAAATGGATAACGGCGGGTTCTTTGCATCAATTGGAACAGCATCGAATCACGGCGGAAGCATCAAAAACTTAACTTTTGCGCCAAGATATATGAGCTTAACTAATTGCAACTCTGTTGGGGCTGTTGCGGGTTCGCTCTTTGGCGGAACTCTTGTTAATATTAACATCGACGGAACGTCTTACGCTTCGGAAATTGGCGGGCTTACCATAATTGGCAAGAACGCAGTTGGGGGAGTTGTTGGAATTGCAGAAGGTTCCTATAACCTTAACAACATAACCGCAAACATTTCTGTTAACTCAACCTATCGCGCGGCGCTTAATGGTCACACCATTGGAGAATATCAAAAAGTTGACATTTCAAAAGTTTCTTATGCAGGGCTTATTGCAGGAATTGCTGGCGGATATGGAAAAATTGTTTACATCGAAGTTGGAGGAAATAATGTTTCAGTTGGCGAAAACGCATCGCTTATGTTTGGTTACGTTGGGAAAGATGTTAATGCAACAACATTAACAGCAAAGGCTTCAATCAATCAAACAATTAAAGCGGACATCTATGGCGGCGTTATTGCGGCTCATAACTATGGAAGTTTGGAAGACATTAAAATAATTGGTCTTGACGATCCTTCTTATAACGGTTTCTTCGATTCAAGCAACTATGTCCCAACAGCTCTTGGAAACATTGTTGGAATCATGTCGAACGGGTTAATTAAAGACGCAGTTGTAACAACAAAAATCAAAGCACAAGCGGGCGTTGAATCGCTTGGCGGTGCTGTTGGATTGCTTTCCGCGGGCGAACTTAATAACATTAAAATTCTTGGCGACATAACAGGCGGAAACCGAATTGGCGGTGTTATTGGACAAGTTCGCGATGCAAAAATTGTTAAAATTCACAACTGCATCAACAGCGGAACGATCAACTCAAATTCATCTTCCGAAATTGTTACAGTTGGAACTTTAATTGGATTTGTTAATAACTACACTGAAAATGCTATACAATATAAGCAAGATGAGGAATATCCAACAGACGGAAAAATTCGAATTGCCAACACGGCAGAATTTGTTAGTGAAGTTAAAGCAAAACTTGAAAGCGGGGAATACACAAGAAAGGTTAACATAACCTGCTATGCAACATCTTTTGCAGAAGTTTGGTATGGTGTTATTGTAACAGAAGATTCAAACTATAAGAGAGCGTTGTTCTCAGCAGCATCTAGCGAAACACCTAGCGAAGCACCTAGCGAAAAACTTAGCGAATATGAAATTGCGAATGGCGATTTAACTTGTTATGTTCCATTAATTAAAAGTTATCAAGAAAACGGAGAAACTCAAACCAAAGCAAAATAATAAAATTTCAAGCACAGAGATGTGCTTGATTTTTTATTATTAGATATTTAAAATCTCAAATTTTAAATATGAAAGTAAAAAGTTTTGAAACGACAATAAAAGTCAATAATGTAAGTAAATTGTTAAAAAGTTGTTGACATATTCCATTTTTGGTGCTAAAATCTGTTTTTGTATAGGCTAAAGTGGACAAATATTGGGCATTTTTTAGTTGATTTATATTTTTTAAGGCAAAAATGTGCTTTTTTTGCCACTCTTTTTTTTGCTATAAGGAGAACATATGATAGAAACAATGGTTAAAAAAATTAAAAGCGGAAGAGGAGAAAGATATTCTTTTGGTAAAGTTGAAGAATATTGTCCAACTCCAAATCTTCTTGAAATTCAAAGGGATGCATATAAGAAATTCCTTGAAACCGGAATTGACGAAGTTCTTCAAGAATTTTCGCCTGTTGTTGACTACAGCGGAAAAGGGAAATTATACTTCCTTTCGTCTTCTGTTGAAAAAACTCCAAAAGTTTCTCGCGCAGAATGTAAACGCCGCGGGATTTCTTACACAACTCCTTTAAAAGTTAAGGCAAGATTCGTAACCGATGAAAACGAAGCAGGCGTTGAGCAAGAAGTTTTCATGGGGGATATTCCTCTTATGACAGACGAAGCGTCTTTCATCTTTAATGGAATTGAAAGAGTTGTTGTTTCTCAAATTGTTCGTTCTCCAAGTGTATATTTCACTCAAGACGAGCTAGACAACCTTCAAACAGTTAAAGGGCAAATGATTCCAACTCGTGGAATGTGGCTTGAATTTGAACAAGGCGCAAACGACATTATTAAAGTTGTTATCGACAGAGGAAGCAAAGTTACTCTTGGCGTTTTCCTTAAATGTTTTGGCTACACTAACGACGAAATCTTAAACCTTTTTGGCAACAATAAATATGTTAAAAATGTTTTGGAAAAAGAACCTCAAACAACTCAAGAAGAGGCGTTAATTGAATTCAGCAGAAAAACAAGACCAACAGAAGTTCCATCTGCCGAATCAACAAGAAGTTATCTTAACTTATTCTTCTTCTCTGACCAATACTATAATTTAAGCAGAGTTGGAAGATATAAATTCAACAAAAAACTTTCAATTGCAACAAGAATTGAAAACCAATTTTCAGCCGACAACATTGTTATTGACGACGAAGTTGTTGTTAAAGCTGGCGAAAAAATTGAAAGAGAGGTTGCAAGAAGAATTCAAGACGCAGGAATTAACGAAGTTTGGCTTTTGCTTCACGGAAATCGTCATCTTGTTCGTGGGAATAACAGAGTTCGTCTTTCAAGCGTTTTCCCATGCAACGAAGAAGAACTTGGAATTAACGAAGAAGTTTACTATCCAACCTTAATGCAAATTCTTAAAGACAACAAAACAAAAGAAAAACGTCTTAAAGCAATTAAAGAAAATGCAAAACAACTTATCATAACAACATTAACAATTGATGATATTCTTGCAAGCATCAGCTACTATTTAGACATCTTGGCAGGGATTGGTCAATTTGATAACATCGACCACCTTTCAAACAGAAGAATTCAATCTGTTGGGGAACTTATTAGAAACGCATTCCGTTCGGGCGTTAACAAACTTTGCGTAAGCATGAAAGAAAGCCTTCAAGGGAAAGATTTAAGCGAGGTAACTCCTTCTCAAATCATTAACCCTCGTCCAATTAACAAGGCTCTTAAAGATTTCATTGCTTCATCTCAACTTTCGCAACTTATGGATCAAGCAAACCCACTTTCTTCTTTAACACAAAAAAGAAGAATTTCGGCTGTTGGCCCTGGCGGAATTAAGAAAGAAAGAGCAAGTGACGAAGTTCGTGATATCCACTACACCCACTTTGGCAGAATCTGCGTTATTGAAACTCCAGAAGGTCAAAGCATTGGTCTTATCAGCACTCTTGCTTCATATGCAAAAATCAATGAATATGGGTTCTTGGAAACACCATATAGAAAAGTTGACAAAGAAACAGGAATTGTTTCAAAAGTTAGCGAATATAAAATGGCAGATATTGAAGACACGGCATACATTGCTCAATCAATTGAACCATTAACAGAAGACGGCCGTTTCTTGAAAGACAGAATTGTTTGCCGCCATAAAAATACAATTGTTGAAGTTCCAAGAAAAATGGTTGACTATGTTGACGTTTCGCCAAGACAATTCATCTCGGCAGCAACAGCATTGATTCCTTTCCTTAACAGCGACGATAGTATGCGTGCTCTTATGGGAGCAAACATGCAACGTCAAGCTGTTCCTGTTTTGCGCCCAGAATCTCCAATTGTTGGAACTGGAATGGAAGCAAAAATCGCATACGATTGCGGCGCAATGGTAATTGCAAAAAATGACGGAATTGTAACCTATGTAAGCTCTTCGCAAATTAAACTTATGACAAAAGACGGCGAAGAAGTTTACGACCTTATTAAATTCAGCAAAACAAACCAAGACACATGCATTAACCAAAAACCACTTGTTAAACACGGCGAAAAAGTTAAAGCCGGCGACATTTTGGCAGATGGCTACTCAACTCAAAACGGAGAACTTGCTCTTGGTAAGAACGTTCTTGTTGGTTATATGAACTGGGAAGGATATAACTACGAAGATGCTATCTTGGTTAGTGAAAGAATGGTTAAAGAAGATGTTTACACTTCAATAACTCTTAAAGCAGAAGAAATTAAGTGCAGAACAACAAAACTTGGCGACGAAGAAATCACAAGAGACATTCCAAACCTTGGCGAAGAAGCGCTTAGAAACCTCGACGAAAACGGAATTGTTAGAATTGGGGCAGAGGTTGTTCCTGGCGACATCCTTGTTGGGAAAGTAACACCAAAAGGCGAAACAGAATTAACACCAGAAGAAAGATTGCTTCGCGCAATTTTCGGCGAAAAAGCACGCGAGGTTCGCGACACATCGCTTCGTGTTCAACACGGACGTGGCGGCGTTGTTGTTGATGTTCAAATCTTCTCAAGAAAGAACAAAGACGAACTTGAACCAGGCGTTAACATGATGGTTAAAGTTTATGTTGCTCAAAGACGTAAACTTTCAGTTGGGGATAAAATGGCTGGACGTCACGGAAACAAAGGTGTTGTTTCAAGAATCCTTCCAGTTTGCGATATGCCATATATGGCAAACGGACAACCTTTGGACATCGTTCTTAACCCTCTTGGAATTCCATCTCGTATGAACGTTGGACAGCTTTTGGAAGTTCACCTTGGACTTGTTGCACAAAGTTTAGGCTGGAAAGTTGCAACCCCAGTTTTCGATGGAGCAACAGCAAAAGACATTCAAGAACTTCTTGTCGCAAATAATTTCCCATCAAACGGAAAAATTCAACTTTATGACGGCAGAACAGGCGAGCCATTTGCTGCTCCTGCAACTGTTGGTTATAAATATATGTTAAAACTTGACCACATGGTCGACAGCAAGATGCACGCTCGTTCAATTGGTCCATATTCCCTTGTTACCCAACAACCTCTTGGAGGAAAAGCGATGTTTGGCGGACAAAGATTTGGAGAAATGGAAGTTTGGGCTCTTGAAGCATATGGTGCGTCAAATGTTCTTCAAGAAATCTTAACAGTTAAATCCGACGATGTTGTTGGAAGAGTTAAGACTTATGAAGCAATTGTTAAGGGGCAACCAATTGCAGAACCTGGAATTCCAGAATCGTTTAAAGTTCTTGTTAAGGAACTTCAAGCTCTTGGCCTTGACATTAAAATTTTAACAGAAAACAACCAAGAAATTTCAATTGGAGAAATGACACAAGACGACATTTCGCCATTAACAAGAGAGGTTGAAGACGAACTTAAAGAAATTAACCTTGATTTCGACACTCCAACCGATGACGCAACATCCGATTTGCTTGGAGAAATTGAAAAAGACACAACAGCAACATCTTCCGAATTTGATGCTAGCGGACTTTTGGAAGATATGGACGACTAGAATTTAACAAAAAAATAGATTAAAACAGTTTAGTTTAGGAGAAAAAACTATGTTTGAGTTATCAAATTTTGATTCCATTAAAATTGGAATCGCATCGCCGGAAAAAATTAGAGAATGGTCGCACGGGGAAGTAACAAAACCAGAAACCATTAACTATCGCACGCAAAAACCAGAAAAAGATGGTCTTTTCTGCGAAAGAATTTTCGGACCTAAAAAAGATTGGGAGTGCCACTGCGGAAAATATAAACGCATTCGCTATAAAGGCGTTGTTTGCGATAAATGCGGCGTTGAAGTAACAAGCTCAAAAGTTAGAAGAGAGAGAATGGGGCATATTGAACTTGCTGCCCCTGTTACCCACATTTGGTTTTTCCGTTCTGTTCCATCAAGAATTGGAACAATTTTGGACATTTCTCCAAAACTTTTGGAACAAGTTGTTTATTATGTTAGCTACATCGTTCTTGATCCTAAAGCAACTCATTTCACTTATAAACAAGTTATTTCCGATAAAGAATATCGCGAGGCTCTTGAAACATATGGACCAGATGGTTTCACAGTTGGAATGGGCGCTGAAGCGGTTAAAAAACTTTTAAGCGAAGTTGATCTTGAAAAAGAAGACAAAGAACTTAAACAAATTTTGCAAACTGCAAAAGGACAAAAGAGATTAAAAGCAATTAAAAAACTTGAAATTGTTGATTCGTTCTTAAAGAGCGGAAATAAACCACAATGGATGGTTATGGACGTTATTCCAGTTCTTCCTCCAGAACTTCGACCAATGGTTCAACTTGACGGCGGAAGATTTGCAACAACCGACCTTAACGATTTATATAGAAGAGTTATCAACAGAAATAACCGTCTTAAAAAACTTTTGGAACTTGGCGCGCCAGACGTTATTGTTAGAAACGAAAAACGTATGCTCCAAGAAGCAGTTGACGCTTTAATTGAAAACGGAAAACGCGGAAAAGCAATTCAAGGCGCAAAAGCAAGAGATTTGAAATCTTTAACAGCAATGTTAACTGGAAAACAAGGTCGTTTCCGTCAAAACTTGCTTGGAAAACGTGTTGACTATTCCGGCCGTTCAGTTATTGTTGTTGGCCCAGAACTTAAAATGTATCAATGCGGCTTGCCAAAAGAAATGGCTCTTGAACTTTTCAAACCATTCATCATTAAACGCCTTGTTGAACTTAATCAATCAAATAACATTAAGAGCGCAAAACGTCTTATTGAACGCGAAAAACCAATTGTTTGGGACGTTTTGGACGAGGTTATTAAAGATCACCCAGTTCTTTTAAACCGTGCTCCAACGCTTCACCGTCTTGGAATTCAAGCTTTCGAACCAGTTTTGGTTGAGGGAAGAGCAATTAAACTTCACCCATCAGTTTGCCCTGGGTTCAACGCGGACTTCGATGGTGACCAAATGCCAGTTCACGTTCCACTTTCAATTGATGCTAGAACCGAAGCAAGAACTCTTATGCTTGCATCGAACAACATCTTGAAACTTTCCGACGGAAAACCAATTTGTAGTCCTGCGCAAGATATCGTTCTTGGCTGCTACTATTTAACAATGATTCGCCCAGGCGCACTTGGCGAAAACAACATCTATTCTTCCTGCAATGAAGCAATTATGGCATATCAAACAGGAAACCTCGACATTCAAGCACAAATTCAAGTTAGAAGATCAACTGAAGTTGAAGGGGTTAAATATACCGATAGAATAACAACATCTGTTGGACGAATCATCTTCAACTGGGCAATCCCACAAAACTTGGGCTGGATCGACAGAACAAAACGTGAAAACTATAACGCGCTTGAAATTAACCAAGTTGTTAAGAAGGGTGACCTTAGCAAAATCGTTAATATGGCTTTTAACAATCTTGGAACAACCGAAACTTCAAAAATGATTGATAAAATTAAAGCAACAGGGTTTAAATATTCAACACTTGGCTGCTTAACAATCAATGTTTACGACATGACTGTTCCTTCCGAAAAAGATGAAATCATTGCCGAAGCAGATAAGAAAGTTTTGGAAAACGATAAATTCCTTGCAAGAGGTCTTATCACAGAAGACGAAAAACTTAACGCAAACATCGCAATTTGGGCAGACGCAACAAAGAAAGTTCAAGACGCCTTAATTTCAAACTTAAGCGACTTCAACCCTCTTAAAATGATGGTTGTTTCCGGAGCTCGTGGGTCCAACGTTCAAGTTAACTCTCTTTGCGGAATGCGTGGTATTATGGCTGGTGCATCAGGTCAAAAAGTTGATGTTCCAATTCGTTCCAACCTTCGCGATGGATTAACTCCAATTGAATATTTCCTTTCATCTCGTGGTGGACGTAAAGGTTTAACAGACACCGCTCTTAAAACAGCCGATTCTGGTTACTTAACAAGACGTCTTGTTGACATTTCCCACAACGTTGTTGTAACAGAAGACGATTGCTTCGAAAACCTTGGCGAGAAAGTTAAGGGAATGAAAGTAACTCCAATTGTCCTTGATGGAGTTGTTATTGAGCCAATTGAAGACAGAATTGCCGGAAGATATACAGTTGATGCTGTTATTAACCCACAAACAAAAGAAGTTATTGTTCCTGCAAACACAATGATTAGCGAGCAAAAAGCAAAAGAAATTGCAGATGCTGGAATTAAAGAAGTAACAATCAGAACTCTTTTAACCTGCAAGAGCAAACACGGCGTTTGTGCTAAATGCTATGGACGCAATATGGCAGGAAAAGACACTGTTAACATTGGCGAAGCAGTTGGTATTATCGCTGCTCAATCAATTGGTGAACCTGGAACACAGCTTACCATGAACAATAAGCACTTCTCTGGAGCTGTTGTTGCTTCCGATATCACGAAAGGTCTTCCACGTGTTGAAGAAATCTTTGAAGCAAGAAAACCTAAAGGTGAAGCACAAATCACAGAAATTTCCGGAACTGTTACAGTTAAGGAAGAACCAAAGCGCTTTGTTGTTACTGTTCGTGGAGCAGATAACGAAGTAGAATACGAAATTAAGAAACCTGCATATCTTAAAGTTAAATCGGGCGATAAGATTGAAGCTGGAACCGCTCTTATGGAAGGTTCAATCAACCCAACAGACCTTCTTAGAACAAAAGGACTTAAAGGCGTTCAAGACTATCTTCTTTCCGAAGTTATCTCTGTTTATCGTTCGCAAGAAGTTAAGATCAATGATAAACACATTGAAGTTATCATTCGTCAAATGCTTAAAAAGGTTAAGATTGAAGATGCTGGAACAACTGAACTTCTTCCAGGCGAAGTTGTTGATGTTTCTCGCTATGAAGAAGAGAACTTAAAAGCGCTTGGCGAAGGTGGAGTTCCTGCAACAGCAAAGAGAATGCTTCTTGGAATAACAAAAGCCGCTCTTTCAACAGAATCTTTCCTTTCGGCTGCATCCTTCCAAGAAACCTCAAGAGTTTTAACAGATGCTGCGCTTAAGAGCAAGGTTGACACATTGCAAGGCCTTAAAGAAAATGTTATCATTGGTAAACTTATTCCAGCAGGAACTGGTCTTAAACGATATAGAAATGTTATGCCAGTTGAAACAAACAAATAGGTTTAAACAAAATAATAAAGAGAATTAAAAAATTCTCTTTATTTTTTTTGTCAAAAAATGTATAATTAAGTTATGTTTTACTATATTACAACTTTCGGATGCCAAATGAATGTCCACGAATCGGAAAAACTTGCTGGGGTTTTGGAAAACCTTGGCTATTTGCCATGCAATAAACTTGAAGATGCAGACGTAATTGTCTTTAACACTTGCGCAATTCGCGAGGGTGCAGAAGCTCGCGCGCTTGGGAATGTTGGCGCCCTTAAAAGACTTAAACGAGAAAACCCAAACAAAATTATTGCGGTTTGCGGTTGTATGACGCAACAAAAAGATGTTAGCGAAAGAATTAAAAAAGTTTTTCCTTTTGTTGATATTATTTTTGGAACAAAAAACATGGATAAATTTGAAGGATTTATCAAAGAGGTTTTAAAGGCAAAAAGCGAAAACAAAAAGCAAAGAATTGTTCAAATTGAAGATGAGGACACGGTTTTGGAAAATCTTCCAATTTCGCGTTCAAGCGGCGATAATTTTTGGGTTAACATAATTTATGGCTGCAACAATTTTTGCTCATATTGCATTGTTCCTTATGTTCGCGGGCGTGAAAGAAGCCGAGATAAAGAAGAAATTTTAAAAGAAATTAAACAAATAATTGAAGATAACAAAGGAAAACATATAACAATAACTTTGCTTGGGCAAAATGTTAATTCCTATGGAAAAGATAAATATGAAAACTATGGCTTTGCCTCTCTTTTAAAAGATATTTGCAAATTGGAAGGCGATTTTGAACTTACTTTCATGACTTCCCATCCAAAAGACATAACCGACGATGTTATTGAAACTTTGGCTATGGAAGAAAAAATTAAGAAAGAACTTCATTTGCCAGTTCAATCGGGCTCTAACAAAATTCTTAAAGCAATGAACAGAAAATATACAATTGAAAGTTACCTTGAAAAAGTTAACAAACTTAAATCGCTTGTTCCAAACATAAGACTTACCACCGACATAATTGTTGGGTTCCCAGGCGAAACAGAGGAGGATTTTATTCAAACTTGCAACCTTGTTAAACAAGTTGGCTACGATGGCATTTTTGCGTTTATGTTCTCGCCTCGCCCTGGAACAGTTGCCGAAAAGATGGAAAATCAAATTCCGCACGAAATTAAAAACCGACGAGTTAACGAACTTTTAAACCTAGAAAAAGAAATTAAAGCAAAAAAAGCATAAAAAACGTGTTTTTAACGAAAAAAATTAACAAAGGAGAAAATATGGCTGGACTTAGCAACATGATGCGGCACTATTTAAGTGTTAAAGAAAAATATCCAGATTGCATAATTTTTTATCGTCTTGGTGATTTTTATGAAATGTTTTTTGAAGATGCTGTTGAAGCGTCAAAAATTTTGGACTTAACATTAACCGGACGAGATTGTGGGCTTGAAGAGCGCGCACCAATGTGTGGCGTTCCTTTTCATGCTGCCGACACATACATTGCAAAACTTGTTGAAAATGGATATAAAGTTGCAATTTGCGAGCAACTTTCCGACCCTAAAAAAGGTGAACTTGTTGTTCGCGATGTTGTTCGCGTTGTAACTCCTGGAACAGTTATGGACGAAACAATGCTTGAAAAAGACAAGAATAACTACATTGCTTCAATCAACATTAAATCCCTTGAAAACGAACTTTCAATTGGTGTTGCATATTGCGACCTTTCAACAGGTGAATTTGTTGCCGAGGAAATTGAAAACGAAACCTTGCGCGCCCTTGACGAACTTGACGGAACAATCAACAGAATTGCGCCTTCCGAAATCTTTTGTAACACCGAACAAATTGAGTTTTTAAAGCACCTTAACGCTCTTAAAACAAGAAATATTGGAAGAATTGGGCAATATTCAACCGAAACCTATCCAAAAGAAAGCGTTGAAGCGATTTTGCAATCGCAATTTGGAGTTGTTTCTGTTAAGCCTAAAAGCCCTGTTGGAGTTGCCTGCGCATCTCTTGTTTCCTATTTAAAAGAAACTCAAAAACGCGGGCTCGACCATGTTAACGAAATTGTTTTTTCAAGCGAAAAAGATGTTATGTATCTCGACAGCACAACACGAAGAAATCTTGAACTTACCGAAACCATTCGCGACCATAAAAAACGAGGCTCGCTTCTTTCCGTTTTGGACAACACATCAACTTGTATGGGCGGAAGGTTGTTTCGTCTTTGGCTTTCAAGCCCTCTTCAAAGCGACAGCGAAATTAACAAGCGTCTTGACGCAACAGAAGAGATTATTTCAAACATAATTGTTCGCGAGGATATGAAAAGACTTTTAACAAAAGTTTCGGACATTGAAAGAATTGCTGGACGAATTGCCTATGGAAACTTTAACCCAAAAGATGCGCTTTCGCTTAAACAAACGGCTGCGCAACTTCCAGAGCTTAAAGAACTTCTTTCAAAATTCAATTCAAAAAAACTTAAAGGATTTTTCGAGGAATTCGATTCATTAAACGATGTTTACGACCTTCTTGATAAAACAATTTCCGATAACGCTCCTGCGCTTCTTCGCGAGGGAAATGTTATTAAAGCAGGGTTTAACAAAGAACTTGACGAATGCAAAAACGCGAAAGAACTTGCGGCTGGCTGGCTTGCTGAGTTGGAAGCAAAAGAAAGAGAACTTACTGGAATTAAAAACCTTCGAATTTCATATAACAAGGTTTTTGGCTATTTCATTGAGGTTAACAAAAGTCAAATTGCAAACGTTCCATATCGCTATCAGCGCAAGCAAACCGTTGCGAACAATGAACGTTATATAACCGAAGATTTAAAAATTATTGAGGAAAAAGTTGAAAATGCAAGCGAAAAAGCATCGAAACTTGAAGTTGAAATTTTCACGCAAGTTCGCGGAATTCTTTTGGATAACTTAAAAAGAATTCAAAAAACTTCAAAAATTCTTGCCGAACTCGATTGCCTTTTAAGCGGAGCAATTGTTGCAATTAAAAACAACTATTGCAAACCAAAAGTCTCAAACAAAATTCATCACATAAAAATTCAAGCAGGGCGTCACCCTGTTGTTGAAGCAGTTAATAAAACTGAAATTTTTGTTCCAAACGACACATTTATTAACGACGACGCCGACAAAACAATGATAATAACCGGGCCAAATATGGCGGGGAAAAGCACATATATGAGGCAAGTTGCGTTAATTGTTTTAATGGCGCACGTTGGTTTATTTGTTCCTGCAACAAGCGCGGAAATTTGCATAACCGACAAGATTTTCACGCGTATTGGAGCAAGCGATGATGTTGCATTTGGTCAAAGCACATTTATGGTTGAAATGGTTGAAGTTGCAAACATTTTAAAAAATGCAACAAACAAAAGTCTTGCGCTTCTTGATGAAATTGGGCGCGGAACTTCAACTTTCGACGGTCTTAGCATCGCATGGGCGGTTATGGAGCATATCAGCAACAATATGAATATGAAAACGCTTTTTTCAACCCACTATCACGAACTTACAGAACTTGAAGGCGTTTTGGAAGGCGTTAAGAACTATCGAATTACAGTTAAGGAATTTAACGATGAAGTTATTTTCCTTAGAAAAATTGTTCGTGGCGGGGCAAACAAGAGCTTTGGAATTGCTGTTGCAAAACTTGCGGGGCTTCCAGGTGAAGTTATTTCAAGAGCAAAAGAAATAAGCAAAAACTTGGAAAATTCCGATTTAAACAGACATATAGCAGAAGGGAACGAAAAATCGGAAGCAGCAATAAGCGAAAATCGAAATCTTGGCGCAAATGTTGTTGGAATTTTAAAGGATTTGGATATAAATAAAGTAACGCCATTAAGCGCATTTGAAATTTTGGCAGATTTAATTGAAAAAGTTAAATAATGGAAATAATTTAGGAGAAAAATATGGGAATTAACATTCTACCAAGCGAAATATACAACAAAATTTCAGCGGGTGAAGTTGTTGAAAGACCAGCAAGTGTTGTTAAAGAACTTGTTGAAAACAGTATCGACGGCGGTGCAACAAAAATTACCGTTGAAATTTTTGAAGGCGGAATTAAAAAAATTATTGTTTCCGATAACGGAACTGGAATTGAGCCAGAAGATGTTGAAAAGGCTTTTTTGCCACACGCAACAAGCAAAATTTCAAGCGAAACCGACCTTTTCTCAATTGCTTCGCTTGGTTTTCGTGGAGAAGCTCTTGCATCAATTGCAGCAGTCAGCCAAGTTGAGTTAGTTTCTAAAACAGAAAATAATGACTATGGAATTTCATTTAAAATAAACGGGGGAGTTCCAGAATCAAAAAGCGAAGTTGGATTTGAAAAGGGAACAAGAATAAGCGTTTCAAATTTGTTTTTTAACACGCCGGCGCGCCTTAAATTCCTTAAAAAACCAAAATCGGAAGAAAGCGAAATAACTTCGCTTATTGCAAAAATCATTTTGGCAAACCCAACCCTTTCAATTCGCTATATTGTTGACAACCGAATTGTTTATAACACTTTTGGAAATGGACTTGCCGAAGCGATGTATATAATTTATGGCAAAGAAACCTACGACAACCTTTTGGAGGTTTCATATAATCGCGACGAAATTTCAGTTAACGGATTTATCGCGCGCCCAACTTTCGCAAAACCAAACAGAACCTATCAAACGCTCTTTGTTAACGGCCGCGTTGTTTCAAACTATATGATTTCATCGGCTGTTCAAGATGCTGTTGATGCGTATATTATGAAAGGAAAATTTCCTCTTTTCGCTCTTAACATTTCAATTCCTTTCGAGCAAGTTGATGTTAATGTCCATCCTTCAAAGCAAGAAGTTAAGTTTGAAAACCCTGGAAAAATTTATGGAATTGTTAACTCCGCAATTTATAAAGCCGTTTCAAACGCGAACTATATTCAAGAAACAACAATTTTTGAAGAGCCCGTTAAATCGGCAAACGAACCTGAAAATTCAAAAACTAATTCAAGTTTTGAACTTGCAAAACTTTTGCAAGAGCACGCAGCAAAATTTAACGAGGGAACAACTTTAAAAAGTTCGGATTCAACGCTTTCAAAAATTCTTGCAGAAAATTTAAATAATAATTTAAATAAAAATGAAGAAAAAATTGATTTAAATCAAATAAAATTGGAAGAAGTTGAAATTTCGCCAATAATTCCAGAAAAAAATAAGGAAATAATTCAACAAAATATTATTCCAGAATTTTTTGAAAAATATAAAATTATTGGAGTTCTTTTTGAAACATACATTTTAATTGAACAAGACGATTTGTTCTATATAATCGACCAGCATGCTGCCCATGAACGTCAACTTTTTGATAGGTTCTCGAAAGAAATTGAGGAAGGGGGATTAACTCTTCAATCACTTCTTGTTCCATATGTTTTTTCTGCAAACTTAAAGGAAACAGAATTTTTGGAAAACAACTTGGATGCTTTAAATTCAAGCGGAATTGAAATAATTCCTTTTGGGGAAAACACATTCAAAGTTTCCGCTGTTCCATCAATTCTTTCACAAATGAATTTGAAAGAATTCTTTAGTTCAATTTTGGAAGAAACAACAGGGCTTTCAAGAAAAACAAATGAAGCGCTTAAAAACAAAATTGCACGTCACGCTTGCCGCTCGGCTGTTAAGGCTGGTAATAAGCTTTCTGAGGGTGAAATTGACGTTCTCTTAAAATCATTCAAGGAAAACAAAAACGTTCTTCTTTGCCCTCATGGGCGCCCTATTGTTGTTGTTTTTAAGAAAACAGAAATTGAAAAATGGTTCAAACGAATTGTTTAAGGAGAAATTTTGGAAAACACTGTTATTGTGATTTTTGGGCCAACAGGAGTTGGCAAAACAAAAACCGCCGTTCAACTTGCGAAAGAACTTAACGGCGAAATTATTTCATGCGACAGTATGCAGGTTTTTTCAAAAATGGACAAAGGAACTGCAAAAGTAACCAAAGAAGAAATGCAGGGTGTTCCACACTATCTTTTAGATGTTGCTCAGCCTTGGGAGGAGTTTAGCGTTGGGAAATATGTTGAACTTGCAACCGAAAAAATTGATGAGATTTTTAAAAAAGGGAAGCAACCAATAATTGCTGGCGGAACAGGGCTTTATATAAATGCATTGATTAACCAATATGATTTTGGGAATGCGAAAAAAGATGAAAAAATCCGTGAAAAATATCAAAAAATATTAGAAAAATATGGAAATAATTATTTATTTAATATTTTAAAAGAAAAAAATTCCGAAATTGCAGAAAAAATTCACCCAAATGATACGAAAAAAATAATTCGCGCGCTTGAAAAAATCGAAAATAAAAATATTGAAAAAAAAGAAATAAAAAATAATTATAAATATATTATTTTTGGATTAAATTTGCCAAGAGAACAAATTTACGACAATATAAATAGGCGCGCAGAAAAAATGTTTGATGAAGGACTTGAAAAAGAAGTTGACAGTTTGCTTGCTCTTGGACTTACATTAAACAACCAAAGTATGCAAGGAATTGGATATAAAGAAATAATTCAAGGACGCGAGCAAAATTTAAGTCGCGATGAAATTATTGAACTTGTTCAGCGGAAAACAAGAAATTATGCAAAAAGGCAACTTACTTTTATGCGAGGAATTCCGGGCTTAATTTGGGTTGATGCAAAAAATGCAACAAATGAAATTTTGGAGGAACTTAATGGAAAATAAAATTGAAGTTTACGAGAAGAAACTTGAAAACATTTTTAAAAATTTGGAAGATGTTTCTCTTTTTAATCAAGCAAAGGTTCTTCGTGCTTTTCAAGAAAACAGAATTAGCGCAACCGATTTTTATGGAACAACAGGATATGGCTATGACGACAAAGGTCGCGAAAAACTTGGAAAAGTTTTCGCAAATGTATTTGGGGCGGAAAATGCAATTGTTTCGCCTCAAATAACTTGTGGGTCCCATGCTTTAACAATTGCGCTTTTCGGGATTTTGCGCCCTGGCGATGTTATGCTTTCTGTAACTGGCAAACCTTACGACACTCTTGACGACACGATTTTTGGAGTTGAAGGAAAGGATAACGGAAGCCTTAAAGATTTTGGCGTTAAGTTTAAACAAGTTGACTTTAAAAATGACAAATTAGATTTTGAAGAAATTGAAAAGCAAATTTCTTCTTTAAAGCCAAAAATGGTTTACATTCAACGTTCAAGGGGATATGCTTGGCGCGATGCGCTTTTCATTTCCGACATTAAAAAGATTGTTGATCTTTCAAAGAAACTTAGCCCAAAAAGTTATGTTGTTGTTGATAATTGCTATGGCGAATTTATTGAAAAACTTGAACCAACCGAAGTTGGAGCGGATCTTATTGTTGGTTCTTTAATCAAAAATCCAGGGGGCGGGCTTGCGTCGTGCGGCGGCTATCTTGCCGGAACAAACGAAGCAGTTGAACTTGTTAGCTCGCGCTTAACTTCACCTTCACTTGGAACGGAAGTTGGCTCATATGAAAGAGGCTATCGAGAGTTCTTTCAAGGGCTTTTTCTTGCGCCACACGTCGTTAAGGAAGCCTTAAAAGGTGCATATTTAATTGGCGCGGTTATGGAAGAAAAAGGCTTTGAAGTTTTGCCAAACTCCGCGTCGAAAGCGGGCGACATAATTAAATCAATTAAATTTGGCAGCGAACAAGATATGATTTCTTTTGTTCAAAAAGTTCAAAAATTTTCGCCGGTTGACAGTTTTGTTTTGCCAATGCCATGGGATATGCCGGGGTATAACGACCCAGTTATTATGGCAGCAGGAACATTTGTTTCGGGGGCGTCAATTGAACTTTCGTGCGACGGCCCGGTTAAACCTCCGTTCATTGCATATTTCCAAGGCGGATTAACTTATGAACAAATTAAATTGATTGCCATGGAACTAATTGAAAAAATCGATTGAAAAGTTTTTAAAAATTGTTGACAGTTTCCAAAAAATAGTGTAATATTACATTTGCTATTGTGTTACGGGGTGTAGCGCAGTTGGTAGCGCACGTGGTTTGGGACCATGGGGCCGGGAGTTCGAGTCTCTTCACCCCGACCATAATAAAGCACAATAGCACGCATTAATTGCGCGGACCTTTAGCTCAGTTGGTTAGAGCAACCGGCTCATAACCGGTCGGTCCTAGGTTCGAGTCCTAGAAGGTCCACCAATTAAATTGTGGCTCGGTAGTTCAGTTGGTTAGAACGCTAGCCTGTCACGCTAGAGGTCGTGGGTTCGACCCCCATCCGAGTCGCCAGTTTGCCTTGATAGCTCAGTCGGTAGAGCAAGGGACTGAAAATCCCTGTGTCGGTG
>ULOH01019119.1_pt1 | contig 25663 bp, 51 predicted proteins | sample 1952421 | NCBI WGS metagenome assembly ULOH01 (sample SAMEA4835599, study PRJEB28245) | human gut metagenome | biome: gut microbiome; material: fecal sample | place: Denmark | collected 2008
TGTGCATCATTGGCATCCTTCTGTGCCTGTGCTCTTGCAATCGCCACATCTCTGTCTGCCTGTGCCTTTGCAACGGAAGCATCCTTCTGAATCTGAGACATATTATCCTGTCCCAAAGCAGTGATCAGGTTGTTCTCATCCTCAATCTTCTGAATATTACAGGATTCGATCCAGATACCCAGGGCATTCATATCCTTCTGTGCCTTTGCCTGTACCTCGTCACCGAATGTCTTACGGTCATTACACAGTTCCTTTAAACACTGGGTACCGATAATCTCACGCATATTACCCTGTAAGGAATCGGTCAGTGCTTCACGAATCTGCTGTTCTTTCATGTTTAAGAAGTTCTTCATCGCTGCCTGTACCATTTCATGAGTAACTCTCTTATTCGGATCGCAACCAGGCATGAGACTTCCATCTCTATTGACCGTAATATCTTTTGCAGTCAAAACTCTTACCTTTGCTACGGCATCAATATCTACACCGATGAAATCCTTGGTGGGAATATATCCGTTTGTCTTAATATCAATACTGATCTGTCTTAGCATCAATTCATCCTTTTTCTCTAAAAAGGGAATCTTAATACCGGCACGACCAATAAGTACCTTGGGTTCCTTTTTCAGACCTGAAATGATGTATGCCTTATCAGGAGATGCCTTTACATATCCAGACATCAGAATGCCAAGCACAGCCACAACAGCTACTACTGCTACAATTACTCCAATACTAATTCCATTCATTTTAATTTTCTCCTTTTGTGTTTTTTGTTTTACCCCAATAGCGTTCTATATCTTCTAAGGGAATTTCTTTCATGTATTTTTGTGTTTCTTTTAGAGTTGCATTTTTGTTTTGATTCCTGACCGCTCTGCACAGTCTAAAAACTGGCAGGTTCCAGGTACATGACAGCATCACTTGACAATTCCTGCAACAGATCCGCTTTCTGACCGTAAAAATCAGAAACCAGATTTTTTTATGCAGAACAGTGTTTGTTATAGCTGCCGTACCTTAACTGGAATTTCGTCGCAAACACTCCGATGATCGAAATCGCTTTTCTTCTGAATCCATCTACAATACCTTATAAATTATTATTGCATGTTGTAATGGATTTTCGATTTCGGCACCGCAATGTACACAATTAACAAATTCCGGAATCTCCAACGCTGTTTTATAAATATTTCCTGTAAATCTTTGACATTCAGGACAATATATATTGAGATACTGTTCAACAATATTATTATCAACACATATTTCCAAAATATCATATATAACTTTTAGATCCATCCCCAGTTCTCGATGAATTGCATCTGGATAAATCCACTCATTGGAATGGTACTGTTTCATAAATTCCATGAATGCATCTAAATCGATATTAAATTTCTTCTCCTTTAACAAAGGAGCCACGGTTTGAAAGATATTCGATTGCACTATTCATTCGCCCCATTTCTAAATCATTACATTTTTTCTATTTTCTTTCCCCATCAATATCCTGCCGGAGGAATCACATCAAATTTCCACATGTGTTTGTTGTAAAAAAAAGAATGTGACGCTCATAAGGATGAGAAAAAATCCAAGCACCAACTGAATTGTGAAATCCGGGTCATGACAATGTTTTATTGCGTATACGATTTTCCAAGCTCCTATAATACAAATAATAGGAGCGGAAATATGAAATAAAGTTACCATAGAATATTCCTTCCTAATTTGCAAATAAATCTGCTACATTGGGTACTTCTGAAGCATCGTTACTTGCTTCAAAATAATACCTGTAATCTACACCACTCATATTTGCAATGATATTCATGGGGAAGGAACGAATCTTTTTATTTAAGAAACTTACGGCGTCATTATAGTCTTTTCTTGCTACGGCAATTCGATTTTCGGTACCTGCAAGATCAGTCATCAACTGACTATATTCTTCACTTGCCTTTAATTCCGGATATGCTTCCACCGCAATATTGAATTCTTTCATTGCGGACTGATAAGCGGAATCTGCGGCAGCTTCTTCACCCAAAGTGCCATCCCCGCGCAGAGCAACAACACTTTCCAATGTAGATGCTTCATAATCGGAGTACTGCTTTACTACGGCTACCAACTGAGGAATCAGATCATATCTACGCTGTAACTGATTTTCCACCTGTGCCCATTTTTCATTTACATTTTCATCTGCACGCTGTAAAGAGTTATAAGAGCCTCCAAACAAAAGCACAATTGCGCAGATTACTACAACTAATACTACCCATCCTTTATTTTTCATATGTTATCTCCTTTTTAATTTGATTTGAAATTTTTACATAACTAAATCTGCATAATTCTTTTATGGATTATATTAAAACCAATAAGCATCAATAGCGGAATCAATGGATTTACTGTTACAAAAAGATTTGTAATGAGTATTCCGATAAAGCAAAATGGTGCTAACTGCATAATCTGGTAAAGTATATTAATTTCTTTTTCTTTAAACTGATGATAATATATCCATTTCTTAAACATTACGAGTAGTAACGCACTTAAGGAAATTTTAATGACCAACATCTTACCAACCTCCCGAAGCGCCACCGCCTCCAAAACTTCCGCCGCCGAATGAACCACTCGAACTGGAACTACTGCTATAGCCGCTTGAATAATAATGACCTGATAATGAGGAACCAGAACCACCATCAACGAATGCTGAAGCCACACATAATACAACAATAAATACGATGACGACAATCATTCCTACCAGTAGGTCGTCATCATCTGTGTCTGTCTCTACAACATAGTTTTCATCCTGCGAAATAGTATATTCACCGGAATCGTTTAAGATTTCCACAGTTTTTGTGACAGCAGCCAAGAGTCCGTCTGCGTAGTTTTCATTCTTAAAATACGAGGTCATGCAGTCAATAATCCTTTTTGCCTGCGAATCAGGGATTACGCCCTCCAGACCATAACCTACTTCCATTCGAAATTCTCTGTCTGCCAGGGCTACATAAATAAGTAATCCTGTGTTATCCTCTTTATCACCGATGCCTAATTTTCTACCAGCTTCCAAAGATGCTTCTTCGATGGTTTTACCATCCAGTGACGGTGCCAGATAGATAGCATATTCAATGTTTGTCTGTTCATAGATTTGATACAAGGCATTTTCAATTTTTGCCTCGTCCTCATTTGTCAACATATCCGCATTATCCATAACGAGCATATCTGAAGTTGGAGCAGCAAATGCTATGGTCCCAATCATCAGAGTAGTCATTATAATTAATGCCAATGTAATACTTACAATAGAAATTGCTCTACGCTGTTTATTCATCTGTATTCTCCTGTTTAAATAATATTTCGAGATTTGCTTTCGAAATAACTGGTAATGCTAATCCACAATTAGGACATATATAGTAATTTGGATTGATAGAATGATTTACTTCCACTTCTTTTTTGGAAAACAATCCCTCCATAATTTCTGTCTTTTTTACAATTAAAGAATTTGTATTTGTTCCATAAGGCATATCAGCATGTTCCAGGCCTCTGATATCATCCCGATAAATCATTTCTTCGTTGCAATTAAAACATTTCATAGTGACTCCTTCATGTCTTATTCTGTAACAATAAACTCCCTAATTGCTTCTACTACTTCTTCTTCATTATCAGAGTTAATGGTAAGTGATACCGGCTTTGAAAGATCAAGACTAAAAATACCCATGATACTTCTTGCATCTACGATGTATCTACCGCTACCAAGATCAAAATCACCGGATAATCCGAAAATCTTGTTGTTAAAGTTTCTTACAGCGTCTACACTGGGAAGACTGATGGTAATTGTTTTCATAAAATTATCTCCTTTTCATTTATTTGTTTTTCTTATATTTATATATGTCAAAAAAAACCGTAAATCGATATAAAAAAATAAATATATTTTTATTTTTACATAAAAAATCTCCGAATATAAATACTCGGAGATAATTAATATAGTTATAATAGGTTATAATTCATTTTCGATATTTTCTTTTTCCTTTTCTTTTAAATTTTGATAAATATTTGCTAAACATTTAGCGATTGTTGGATAATTAGTTAATCCATCATAAATAATTTCACTATGCTTTTCATTATCATAGTCAAAAAGCGGACTTATTTCAAAATTTTTAATACGGAATATTTCAAAATTGCTAATAATAAATCTTGCAATATCCATATAAAAAACATCATTTACTTTTGTCTCTGTATTTGCAACATCTTTTTTTTCAAATATCTCTGATTTTGGTAAAACTAATTTGTCTTTTGTACCATAAAATATAAAACAAAGCTGTTCATAAAAATATCTATCTGTAAAATCTCCAAACTGCATCTGTTTAATTTCATTTAAAATAATTTGGATATTTTTGTCTGATTCCTGAAAATCGGTATAATCTAAAATCTTTTCTGCTAAAGATTGTCTATTAAATAATATTATCATAGTCCTCCTCCAATCCTTGTTTTTATTTCGATTTTACTTCATTTTCTCTTGTTTGCAAGCCAATTTTTATTTTTTCCATTTGATTGTAATCAAATTTTGGGTTTGCATAAATAGACGCATCAATGCCATCCTCTAAACCCCATCTTATTTGAAGCATTTGCTCAGGATTAAAATCGGCGTTAGCATACATAGAAACATCAATACCTGCCTCCAGGCCATATCTTATCTGCTGCATTTGTTCAGCATTAAATTCAGGTTTAGCATAAATTGAAACATCAATATCATTTTCCAAGCCTAATCTTATTTGAAGCATTTGTAAATAATTAAATTCAGAATTTGCATAAATAGATACATCAAGTCCATTTTTTAAGCCTAATCTTATTTCTTGCATTTGAGTCACATCAAATTCAGGTTTTGCATAAACGGATGTGTCGATACCGTCCTCTATTCCTTTTCTTATCTCATTTTTTTGTACATTATTAAACTTTTTATTATTTGAATACATAGCTTTAGTTCCTCCAATTTTATTTTTATCTATTTATATATGTATAAAAAGTTTGCAAAAATACCTATTCCTCAAATAAAAAAGGCTCATTACTTTTTATAATGAGTCTTTTTCAGCTTCCGGTAATCTGAGTATGACTTCAGTTTTGATTCCATTTAATATACCAAACGCTTTATGTTCCCACGTTGGCTTTAATTTGAGATATTTTACAATCAACTGTCCGTTCTCTACCACAGTAGAATATTCTATTTTGATCTTATAATCTAATTTTTCAACATGGGAAATTTCATCGTTATCCCTTACACATACAACATATTTCTCATATGATGCATAATTGTCCGGATATATTATTTCATAATAAGATTCATTATTTATAGTGGTCAAATCTTTTGTTTCTTCTTGAATATCATAAAATCCCGGATATAAAGATATACAAACCCCGACAAGTAATGAAATAGAAGCTAATGGAATCCAAAGTATTAATATAGCTATATCTTTATTGTATATTGCAAATATTACAATTATCATTAATAATCCAAGACATATTTTTACAAATAACATGTAATCCTCCTATTCATTCCTGTCAGATTCAGGCAACTGCAATGTCACATTTGCAATATCTCCTGTCAGCATATCATATATGACCCATTTGTATTTGGGGCTTCTCTTGTAAGTGCTTATCGTTACCGTAGCAGATGGAATATCTTTTACATATTCAATTTCCATATTTCTATAATGGATGGTTTCAATATGCGATACCTTATCATTATCAATTATACAGATAGTAACCGTCTTTTCTTTGTCATCATTCTGATAATAAACATTATCTGAAAAGACGGTCAATGCTTCCGTATCCGTCACCGTATCATAAAAGCAGTGGTGCATGGAAACCTTTGGACCAAGGATAAATATAAAAATGCCAAGAAATAAGCAAATGGGTAAATATATTTCGTCTATGAGTTCCCAAAAAACAAAACCTGCTACAATAGCTACTACTGTCAATATAATAAATAACATAGTTTTCTCCTTTTACACTTGATTATAACAATCTCTATTACATTTTTTAATTTCCAATTTTCTTACTCCTTTACATGTCATCTACGCACCAGCCCTGGTCACGGATCCACACTAAGGAATGTAATTTTGGCATAGCCTGAATTGCATTTTCTATTTTCGTATTTTCTTTTATAGACTTTACCAAATCCTGCAAAATGATGAAATGTGCCTCCCATGATTTTTCAAATACGACTGCTTTGCAAGGATATGTCAAAGAAATATACTTTAAACATGTTGGATTTTTCATATAGATGGTAGTACCCACAGCATATTTTGCACCTACGCTCATATGGTTTATTAACATCTCTTTGGTATTATATGTGATATCTGTATTTAATAAGTCGATATAGAACTGCACACGATAATGATAAGCTTCTTTTTCCGTATGTTTTTCTGTTGCAAGAAAGCACATATCATAAATACCTTCCAGTACAGAGGCAGCCTCGTGGAGTACTGTAAGTGGTACAAACAAAATTGCCGAGCCATGTGCTGAAATATTTATAAAGCTTTGTGCCGTCTCTTTCCAAGCATCTGTTGCTAAATCTTTTTTCTCAATTTCAAACATCGGTGCTTTTGTCATTAGTTTGATATATGTAAAATCTTCTGTTGTTCCAACACATACCATACTATGATTACCGTATATTACATTCCGCTGTATATCGATCAGCTTTGGTGTAAATGTGTTGCAAATATGTGCAACGTTAAAACAATTCATCCAATCAATAATCGGATGTGTACGAACCGCCAAATGCATAGATAAAGACTGACGAGGATAGTAATCATCATCTTCATCTTCCTTAATAGAGAAAATATGCTGCAGTTTCTTACGTTTTAACCAATTCTCAATCACGTTCATAGTTTTCTGTCTCCATTTCTTTACTCGTAATGAATCCTAATTCCTCTGCTCTTTCCTTATAAGCCCTTCTTGCAGCATCATTGGAATATTCTTCTGCGTCACTTACTGTGTGTTCCAAAGGGAAAATAATTAAATCCCTAACCGTTTTCATTTCGGATTTATATTTTTCCACTTCTTCTATAAATGTTTTTCGAACAGCTTCCTGACACGCTTTAAAAGAGGGATAAATATTTTCAAGTGATGCACCACAAGTACCAATACGACATTTTAATTTAGCATATTTCTTTCCGGGATATCGCTTCTGATCTTCCATAGGCAATATATCAGTTACTTTTGCCTCTTGAATTACCCCAGACCAATGTTCCTGAAAATATACAGTTTGTCCAATTTTTACTTCATTTTCTTTCATAGCTTGTCTCCTCATAATTTCCAAATTGTTTGTCTACCTATATATGTATAAAAAAACCGCCAAATCTTTAAAATTTGACGGTAATTTTTTCATTTATTAAATTTATCTTTCCTCTAAATCCATTTCAGTGGTTTGTTTATCTAGCGAATAGTCATACATGAAATGTTGTAGTTTATCATACATAGTTAATTGTTCTGATACAAAATAGTCTGCAAATTTCGTAATATTTTTTATATATGTCAAAAAAATTTTGAAAAATAGTCTGTTTTGCGCAAAAGGTAATAACATTGGCAATCACTATACTTCTCCCGACTGTTCGCACAGTCGTTAAATATATTTTCTATGGTGTGAAAAGAATTTGGAATTTCTAATCGATAAATAAATGACGTCTTTCAAATCTATATTTTCCTATGCAAAATCGTACCTTACGCTTTGCGTAGACAAGACCATTTGGAGTTTCTATATAAGTTGGCAAAGCATAGGTAATTGCCAATGCCATTACTATAATATACCTTTACATACAGGCGGAAAAAAATGAACCTCTTTTTTTAATCTAGCTCCGCCTGTAAATGCCATTTTTTCGTTATATTGTTTGATGTATTTTAATCATCAAAAAAGGAGCTTTTTTCAAAGCTCCCCTTTTTTCACCCAATTTCTGTATCTAGTTTTTTAATTTCTTCTGCTAATTTTTCCGTATTCAGTTGCTTTCCTGCTGCGGCATATTCCTCACACAAAGTTACTGCTGTTGCCAGGGCTACATCATTTGTATGGAATAGGTTTAACCAAAGTTGTCTTTTTGTCATACCCAGTTGTCTCTCCCTTAGCTTAATACCTGCTGTCCATTGCCCTCTCTTATGGTTACAGAGACCGTAGAAGATAACTGTTTTGCTTCAGAAGAAATTGCCCCGCGCAGTAGAAAAACATGAGCTGTTCCGATTGGTTTCTCATATCCGCCTGTAATATTCAAATACAGGGTCGTATTTTTCTTCAAATTAATTTTTACAGAATAATATGGCTTTCTGTTTTCCGGATGTTTCTGAATAACTTCAACGATGCGATCATTTGGAATACTCAGGCAGGTAATCACATCTGTTTCATCTTCCGGATTCTTCCACATAAATCCAACATTTGGATCCTCATTTGTAGGAATCGATTCCATTTTGATAACTTCAATGGTATTATCATTCCGCAACCATCCAAATACAACAACATCATAATCTTTGGTATCTACAACATTTCCGATAAGCTGATATTCATTGATGGTACCACCCATATCACATTTCAGTTTATCTGATGCAGATAATCTACCGACTGCCGTTCCTAATCCATCTTTTCGAAATAATGCACTTTTCATCCTACTATTCTCCTCTTTCCTTTATGAAAAATCCCGATTCGTAAAGTTGTATCCGTCTTTATCATGGTAGTACATATCGTGTCTACCATTAAATTCATAATAAGGATCCAGTCTTTCATATGCCACATGATCGATTGGATATTTCAAATCATACTTTTCGTCCTTTTCTACCGGAATCAGATGTCTTCTGCCGCCAAAAATTTCATCCGGTACACCCCCTGGAACATACTTCCAGTTTTTTCTATCCGGATATTTTTCCTGCTGTTCTTTCCAATAAATGAGTTCCTCATCCAATTCCTCAGCAGTGAAAAAATTATGATATTCATCTATAATCTCAATATCATCTGCATATTCACGCAAGAAAGCACGCAGCTTCTCTACGGAATCATAAGCATGTTTGTGTTCCCTAAATAAGGGCATCCATCCTGCAGAACTTTTCCCGATATGAATCTCTGCTTTAAAGACATCTCCGCCTCGATATAATTCATATTCTTCTGGAAAATAGGTATCTGCAAATTTCTTATTTTTGGTAAGCATATAATAATTTGTACTCATTAATATCCTTCCTTAAATATTTTTTGTGCATTTTGGTAATTTTTTCGGTGTGTAAGCCGCGCCATAAACACCCCAATAGCTGGAAACAACAGGAATTTTCGGTTCCGTACTTTTATTGCATAAAGATCGTTCTGCGCAAAATACTCCATTTTCAAATCCAGTGATACAGTCATTTAATATGGAAAAAGATTCCATACAGATAGGTAATGCAAAGTAGTCGGTATCCTTCAAATCAAATACTTTCCAACACGCATTGATAATTCCGGCAATTTCTGACGTAGAAAAGTAAAGATAATTATTTGTTCCATAACACATCTGTTTCTCCAGATAGTCAAAATAACTTTTCACATCAGAAAATAATCCTTTTTCGATTGCTGTACGCATTTCCTCTTCTGTTAGGGGCAGTTTGCAATATCTCATAATTGCTACCTGCTTTTTTAGTGGACAAATAACGGAGATATAAAGTAATCCGCCAATTGCCACCACAACCAGTGTATATATCCAGCCGTTTAATAGATGGAATAGATATGGTAAAACAATAGAATCACTAAAATCTGTTCTTACATCGTTCATTGTTAGAATTGGAAAAGGTGTGAAAGTAAGTAGCCAGCCGAATAGCATGCCAAAGCCTAATAAAGCAATAATCCCCGGCAGGATGAATAAAACATTATTATTTTCTACGGTTTCTTTCCATACACTTTTCTTTGTTGCAAAATTATCACTCATGATTTTTTCCCTCCATATCAAACCACGTATCAATTATCTCTTTTTCTTTTTCTGTAAAATTCCATTCGTTTTTAATGCTATCCCAGACATCCTTTTGTGGATCAATACCATATCCGTAAATTACTTCATAATGATCGCCATTATAATCCCACTCTGCAATGTATCTATCTGTAAGATATTTGAAAGGCTTACATCTATGACGTCTTTTTGCTAGACGGATATATTTGCGATAATAAAACGCTCCATTTTCCAGTTCCCAAAGATGTTCTTTTCCTGTAGTTCCCTGCCAATTATTTTTTACGTATTCATTCCAGGGTTCTGTTGGTGCTTTTGATTCGACAATATGGGTCTTATCCAGATGGGAAACAGTAATAAGAACACCATTGATTACAAAAGTTTCTGATAAAAATGGAATACCCCATACACTTTTTATCATTTTTCCATCCGAAATCACATCAAACATCCTTTTATAGAATGCTAACATAAATGTGGTATCTCCGGCATAAACAAAATAATTGCCTTTTATCGGTCTTTCTTGTGATTTTCCATACTGTGCATGTTCTGGAATATCACCTTCCGGATAAATAATTTCCGAAAAAAGGTCCTTATTATAATTGATAAATTTTCCATTTACACGCAGTAATGCTCCATAATCTACCGTAGCCATTTTACTCTCCTATTTACGTAATAAATCAAAATATCCGGCTGAAATATTTAAGTCATATATTTTCTTTGGAAAGGAAATTTTCTCCCCATTTATTACAAAAATATAATTATGCCGGTCCTCTGTATAACCAGAAACATTTGTATAAATAATGCCATCTGCTCTTAGAATTCTGGATGTTTTCATCTTTCCTCCACCACTTCAAAACGAGATAATAGTCTACGTCCAACAAAATCCATTTTCTCGGGATCTTTATACATTTCTACATAAGTATCGCCATCACTGTCCTTATAAATAGTGGTTTCATCCATCCAAAATTCCTTGCCTAATTCGCAGTCTCCGGTATTTCTTTCTTTGATACATTTTACTAATTTCATTTTCTCTCCTTTTTCTATGCAAGATAGTCTGTTTCTGGTATATGATATCGAAATTCGACATTTTCGATTTTATCAACATCGTATGTATATCCATGTTTAATCATTACCGCCTGTGCCAGAATGGTAGCTTCCTCTGCATTAAATGCTGCAACTAAAACTGTTTTCTTATTTTTAAATGTAACAATATACCACTTATATTTCACAATATTAACCCCTCAAAATTTAATTTTTATTCCTTATATATATATGTATAAAAAAACCGCCAAACCTTTTAAAATTTGACGGTAATTTTTATCTTTTTATATGTATTTTGCCATTTTACATTATTTGAATGATATCTGGGTTCATAATCAAAAGACTATCGCAGTCCCAGCCATACAGACAATATAAGTTTGAATCTGAACTTATATTGATTTCAATAGCATCATAATATAATGCTAATTTTTCAAAATCTAAAAATATCCAAGATGATAAATTAAAGATGCTATCTACTTTAGGTAGATTCTCTAATTCTTTACAGTTATTAATTCTTAAAATTCTCGCATTGGCGGAAAATGTAAATTTAAAACTATTATCCTCTATACATTCTCCGTAATTATTATTATCACACCATGCTTTCCAGCCATATGGTGCATTTATTTTTGATGCCCATAATCCGCCTGCTGGTTTTGTAAACCCCTTAATATTTTTAATTGGATAAAAATGCGTTTTATCAAACGTTTTATGTCCATAATGAATATATTGATTCATTTCGTTATACCTTTTTCTATCTTTCAGCATAAATATATAATGTGAACATATTTATATTTATCGATTATCGATCATCATAGTATCTTTATTGTCAATAAATTCTTTGGTGTCTCTGAATTTCTCTCTAAATACTGAATCTCCATATTTCATGCACTCATACCCCCACGGATATCCTTTATCATCGACTTTCACATTTAACTGTTTGCATTTTTCACAATCTTTATTACAATGAACCATAAATCCTCCGTTTCCGATGAAACATTTTTTCATTATGCTAATCTTTTTCCGTTTTTTGCCTGATATTCCGCCCAACATTCATTAAATCTGTTGGGGTTTATGTCTTTACTCTTAAGAAATCTTGCATATTTTCTTTTCAATGGTTGCATTTCATTTTTATAAACATCTTCATTAATCCAATTCCAAATATTCATATACGCCATGTCATATTTAACACCACTTTCAGGTTTCCATTCAAAAACATCTGCACATATAATATTGACTTTTTCGTTGAAATTGAGCTGTGATGTAACCATATCAATGACTTCTTGGTTCTTTTCTATCACATTAAAATCGTCATTTAATTGCTTCCCCTTTATAATTCACGTAACATTCCTCCTGCAAAAATTCCTCTGTTTGAAGTTCTTGATAAGTATAGCCAAGACTTCTATATGCAAATCGCTGCATAAGATGTAATATCTCTTCATCAGTTCCTGTGCGTAATTTTTCTAAGTTTGTCATTTTTATCAGTTCTCCCACTAAATATTTCTTATTGCCAATAAAAAATTCCCCATCTGAATACTTTTAAGAATATCATTGCAATAATAAATATTGAAAAAGCAAGTAACCCTTGTTTAAATATTTTTTCTTCTTCTTTAGTATTCTTTTTGAACCAATTATTGATACTATTTTTCATAATTTATCACCTCTCTAAATCTTTATTTGTCTTTTCTCTTCAATTTGATCACAGCACCATGTAGGATTGTTTCGTTTCCTATCCATTTATATCAACTCTTCCAATCTTCCGAGTAAATTATTCTTTACTTCGATTATTGCAGTCAGCCTTGATTCAGTTGCAGTAACCTTGCAAGCTCATACATTATAATTATGTTCCGTTTTGAATCTATTTTCCTTGAATTCTATTGCTTTTAACATCTATATCATTCCATCTTTATAAATATATTGTTACAGATCCCGGTGCTTCGTGCTCATCTATTCTCTTTACTCTTGTATTAGCAATGACTGTTCCAAATTTTTCCTCTACATTATCAGTTTTATCCACATACCTAATATCTAATCCAGACTGTAGAAAAATTTCCTTATTTGTCTTTTGAAATTTAACAACGGCAGTCTTAACGATCATATACATTCTCCTCTTATCTTATTTATATTACCATTTATTCCTTTAAAAGGAAATCATTATTTAACACCTTGAAAGATAATGCTCCATTTAAGGTCGGAGACTCTACCGGAATTCTAGGTCTGATAACAATGCCTTCTTTTTTCTGCCCACTTTGATAATATCCCTTTGCTCTTTCCAATAAACTATCAAGAGTAGGATATTTGTCCTGCAGATTCTCACCAGTCTCTTCGATAGGCACCGTAGTCAGCCCTAAATCATTCGCAATATCTAACATCTGATTTAGTGATAATCTATGTCCCGTAGACAAATCTTTTATCGTAAACACAAACCACTGGTGTTTAAGTAATTGTAATCGGTTTTTCTGAATCTTAGGTCCGGCTAATTCTCCCTGAATCGCAATATTATCTAAATGCATTGCAATCATCCGATTTTCTAAATCCAGTTTTCTCGCAATATCCCAAAGAAAACTCTTCGTGGTATCATCTTCTTTTACTTCATTTTCATGGCAGCATACACCGAATTTTCCATTTTTCCGATACATAGTAACACTCGTACCGTCAATTTTCATAGAGATATAATATGGTCTCCCGGCAAACTCTTCCATCATCTGGTCATAAATGGACTGAATTCTGGTTTCATCTGTTTTTGAAATGCCGTCCGGAAAATCTGTCAAAATGCCAAAATCAGAAATCTGCTCTAAAGGTTCCCACTTACGCACATGGAGTGTTTCGGTTAAGTCTGTATCTACCGGCAAATCCTCATTCAGATTCAGTTCTGCTAAGGGGAGAGCTAAACCCTGAGAAATCTGACCACGGAGTTTCTGTGTTCTGATTCGGAATCCTTCTCCAAGGATTTCATGTTTTTTGAAAGAAGTGCCTCGCAAAAATTCATATCTATCTTCGATAGGTAAAAAAGAATCTACTTCAAAATAAGCACACTTATCTCCTACCTTAAATTCTCCCTTTTTAACTACAAGCTTCCATCCTAAAATGGTAGCTACTTCAATTCTATCTGCTCCCTCGATGGGGGACAAAGCTTTAATTTCCTGTACGGATACTAAATTTCTCATATGTTTTCTCCTCTTTATAGTTTATTTATGGCTATATTTCAAACATCCTCTAATCTAAAGATTAATGATATACATTCTACTTATATATGTATAAAAAAACCGTAAGATTTGTCAAAAATCCTACGGTTTTTATAAATATTATTTTTTTCTTTATTTTCCCCTGGCAGGCAAAGATCAGAGTCTGATGTATTTGATGATTTCTCCTGCTGTAATTTTCCTATCCATGTCTGCTAAGGCATCTGCAACGCTTGCAAATTTACAAGGACAAATATGCCCTTTTGTTAAATTCACAAAAGAATAGGTGTTGTCCGATTCATTTCGTGCAATCATAACGATTACATCATCTGTGGGTCTTACTACCAAATATTTTTGCATGTCGTTTGATGCGTCTTCTTCATATTTTTCCGGTAATGGTGCCCATGCTTTTACCTTACAATAAATACGTCCCCAATACCAATCTTCGTGCCACTCATCACGAATTCTCTGTACTTTTGTAACTTTTCCCGTTGCCGTAGTAACCAATACATTTAATACTTTACGATTCTTTTTATCAAAATCTTCCGGCATCTGTCCCTCTTTACACGGGATCCAGTCGATATTTCCTCTCATACTTTTGTTTCTCCTTTGCTTTTTGTGTTTTTAATCGTTTACACTGATTGCAATTATTCCTGCATTTACAATCCCAACAATTATCACTGTCTATCCAAAACCATTTGGGTGGCTGCGGTCTTGGTTTACGTTTTGCTTTTCCCATATCAAATCTCCGGTAAATCATTTATCATAGTAAGGATATACCCATGTATTTCTGTCAAAATACATCTAATGACGTCATTTGCCTCATCAATCAAAGCATGATAGTTGTCATCATTTACATGGGTACGCAGCTTCTGCGAAATATTGTTCATCTGGAAGGGGTCGGATGCCACAATAGACAAATAATAAGTGTCTGGTTTATTTAACTCTTTTTGGATTGTGACAGACATCCATCCATAGTTGCCAAATTTGAATCGCCGTGCTACATAATCACAAAGTCCATCTTCTCTTTCTGTGTGAATCGTCCAACCATTATATGTTTCTCTTTTCATTTTCAATCCTCGCTTATTTCTACATTTCTGTCTACCATATCAACAAGACTATATGGAGAGGCATCCTCTAGCTCATTTTGCAAATTATTACATTCCGCTGTATGCGCACAATTATCACAATCAATACAGATAGATTTGCAATATTCCGCCAAATCTTTAATTTTCATATTTGCCTCCTCTTTTATGATTAATTCCAGTTATATTATTTGAAAAATCTACTTGCATCACTTTTTATCAACAATGAAACAATATCTCCAAATTTTTCATATGCAGCATCCAAAATCATCGCTTCCAAATCTCTTAATTCCCAATATTGTAAATTTTCTGCCAGATGATTTAATGTGCAATCTGGTTTAAGTTTCCCGGATTTATATTTCCATTCATTAATGTCTTTACATAAGTTCGCTAAATCATTTACATCCATATGATCAATATAATTTTTTATTTTTTCTCTTTCCATTTTTGTTCTTCCTTCTGTCTAATGAAATTTGAATGGTGAATCCTAATCTCACATACGATTTTTTATGTATTCTTCGACATTGATTCTTGCATTTCCAGGCTCACAATAGATCATACACCCTGTTAATGTGCTATCTATTAAATCTGTATCCGTCAAATCTGCTCCGTTATTTATAAGCCATGTATCTAATTCACTTGAAACACTCATTAAATCCATCGCAAGGCGTTCACGCTCGTTAAGCAGATCTTGTGCTTCTTTTGGTATCTTCATAGAATACCTCCACTAAATTTCGAAATCTGCTAATATCAGCTCATTATTTTCGTCTCGCATACAATTGATAGGATAATCATCGCCCCAATTATCTCGAATGCGTACTTTTGACTCCGGTGTTAAGTGACCATTATTTAAGTTTTCCTGTATGTAGTCTAACAGTTCTTTTATTTGTATCATTTCCTACCTCAGCTTTCTTCAACAATTTCAACTGTAATTTTTACCCGGTCACCATTTACGAAATCATAAAAGTTTGTATACTGCTTTTCTCCATAATCTGTCAAATCTTTATGCAGTTCTACAATGTAATCCGTCTCATTTTTCTTTGTTTTGGGTCTTGTATTAAATTCTGTCTGCATTGTTCTCTCCTCTAATTCATCTTGGCTATATTTTCTGTAGCTAATTCCGTAATTTGTAAATCCGCCGGATTGATATGTAATAAGCCGTGACATGATTAATCCTCGTATCTATCCATTTCTTCGTCAAAAAGTGCCTGTTTAATTTCCTTTTCTGTAAATGCTCTTTGATGTAACTGGGTACCACATTGTACACAAAAGAATGTCTTTTCTTCATAATCTCTGGAAATATTTTTCTTACATACCGGGCAATTACAACTGTGCAAATATCCTTTATATATTTACCTTCTTCATAATCATAAATATAATTTGGCGTGATTTTTTCACGTTCTGTTATTATTTTAGTAAAACACTTATAGAATTCTTTTTCGCTAAATTCACTTTCATAATCAAGTTCAGAAATTACAAAATAACGTGAATGTATACCATCTTCCATATATATTCTTGCGTCATATATTTTATACATATTAAATTTGGAATATTCATAGTTTAAATCGGTATTTGCTCTAACTTTCAGATATTTTCCCGGTTCGGTTTGCACTCTTGTAAAAAATTTTTTAAACTTCTCCGGTTGGCAGATTATTTCATTTCCAGTTTCTGATTTTATAATGTATAAATCCGTATGAGGGTATCCTTCGTCTATAACTCTAACTGCGTCATAAACAGATTCCTTATTTAGTGTCCAATCTGCGGTATCACCAGTTGAAAATGTTTTATTCGGTTTTATTTTTATTTCTATTACCATATCATATTGTTTTCGATATTTATCCACATCGTATGTTGCCATTTATTTTTCCTCCATTATCTCTCTATCTCTTCAGATTGTTCTTTTTCTTTCATTTTTGATAGTAACGTTTCAATGGAATATCCACAAATACTAATTAACATATCATTTGCAATTTTGTACTCTTTTTCTGTCTCACAGTCTGCAAAGGTATTTAGAATATCTTCTGCTATTTCATATCCATATCTATTATTATCATTATCTTCATAAATTGCGGGTACTGTGACATCTGCCAATTTTTCTATTGCATGATCCATGCTTTGTATCTGTTCTACTGCGTTTTTAATAGATATTCTTTCCCTAACAATAGAAAAGTATTTATGAAAATCATTTGCATCAAGTATGAGATCTGCAACAGACAGGATATAGAAAATATTTCCCGTTGCGGATATTATTTTTTCCGCATTATAAACACTCCCAGTTTGAAGAGTAATGGTATCTTTTTCCTCATGTTTATGCATCATAAATGTTTTTTACTTTTACTTTCATATTACAAATATTCCTTTCTTTTGCTTATCTCCACTATTTATATATGTTAAAAAAGCCACCAAAAATGGTAGCCTTTTGACTTATCTATCTCTGTTGAGATAACCACTACGGAAATATCTGTCTGTTCTTAGGTATTTCTTGTTTTCATTCGGAATTTCTCCAATAAACTTTACCGGATGCTCCCCTAACTCACGACCATATAAAAATCTTGTATCGGAATTTGTAATATACAACTGCTTTTTTGCTCTTGTCATTGCCACATAAAACAGTCGTCTTTCTTCTTCAGGATCTAAAATATTTTTAATATCCGGATCGTCCTTTTTATCCGGCACTTGGAAAATTTCCTTTTCACAAGCTACCATAAATACCGTATCAAATTCCAATCCCTTTGAAGCATGCATAGTCATTAGCATTACAGATTTGTTTTCATCCTTTTTCCTATCGATATCTGTTACTAACATGACATTTGCGAGGAATTCATTTAATACCTCCCAGACATCAGCAGTCGGATGTTCAATGCGATATTCTTTTTCAAATTCTTTACATTTTACAATCATCTCTTCAGCATTTAAAATACGATTTTCTGCTTCCTCATCTTCATCCTTACAAAATGCACTCAGATATTCCCGATAATCAAATACATCTAAAATCTGGCTAACTAATCCTGCTGTGGTAAGCTCTGGTACAGACTGATAAAGCGCATATAACTTATCTGCGAAATCTTTTACATTTGCTTTTTTCTGTGTTTGCGCATATTGATAAAATCTTTCAATTAGCGTCTCACCACTCTGCTGCTTCTGTCCCCTTAAAATGACATCTACCGTTTTTGCACCAATACCTCTTGCCGGTACATTTAAAATTCTGGCAAACGCTTTCTTATCATCGCTACCGGACAATATTTTCAAATAGGAAACGACATCTTTTACTTCTTTTCTATCATAAAAACTTAATCCACCATAAATAATATAAGGAATTCCCGAATTCATTAACGCATCTTCCATATATCTGGATAATACATTTTTACGATAAAGGATAGCAAAATCTTTGTATTCTTTCCCATTGAACGTCACTTCATGTTTGATTTTATCAATAATATACTCTGCTTCTGATCTACTGGTATCAAAATTAGCGATTGCAATCGGAGTACCTGTTTCTTGCATAGAAAATAATTTTTTATGCATCTGTTTCCGATTATACGCAATCACTCCGGATGCTCCATTTACAATATTATGGGTAGATCTGTAATTTTCACCTAAAATTACGACATTTGCGGCAGGATATGTATTCTTGAAATTCAAAATATTCGAGATATCTGCTCCACGGAATCCATAAATACTCTGATAATCATCCCCAACAACGCACAGATTGCCATTCCCTTCTGCTAATCTATGTACTAACCGAAACTGCGCATTATTTGTATCCTGATACTCGTCAACAGAGATATAGCGGTATTTATTCCAATAAATATTTGCAATCTCTTCGTTTAACTCCAATAGTAATACCGGTACCATGATAAGGTCATCAAAATCTAAAACATTATCCGCTACAAGTTCATCCTGATACTTCTTATAAGCTAACTGGAAGTCACCTCTTTGTACAATGATTCCCATATTCGCATAAACTTCATCAGATGCTGCAATCGGTCCCTGACACATATCTTTTGCTTTTGAGATATATTCTAAAAAAGCGTTTACCACATCTTTATCCTTATGATACGGCTGTATTTCCTTGCCTTGCCTATCACTTTCAAATGACCAAGTATCTTCTGTATATCCACGCTCTGCTACTACTTCTGCCAGGGCTTCTTTTGCTCTTGTTTTACTATCCGCAGCATCACATACGGATACTCTTTTTCGATATCCACATTCTACCGGAAATTCTCTTACAATATCAAATCCCAAAGAATGGAAGGTACATGCCTTTGGCTGACGCACATCCCCTAGCAGAGAGGAAATACGACTCTTCATTTCACCGGCAGCTTTCTTTGTAAAGGTAATCGCCAAAATATGTTCAGACGGAATGCCATCTTCAATCATATGTGCAATTCTATGAGTTAATGTTTTCGTTTTACCAGATCCTGCTCCAGCTAAAATAAGCAGTTGTCCATTGATTTGGTCTGCTGCTTTTAACTGAGATGGATTTAATTCCTGATTCCATTTCATAAACTACTGCTCCTCATCATAATCATAGTTATCATCATCTACGCCAAGTCCACAACAGTTCCTACACATTTCGTCCTCATAACCTGCATAGGTATCTGCATATGGACATTTATGATGTGTTTCCATTTTTCCGGTCTTTTCATTATATTCATCGATTGGATCATCACATGGAGTCCACATATTATTATTCCTCCCGTTCATCATATAAAATGTAATCAAAACTGTTTAGGAATTCATATCCAAAAAACTTATCATTTAAAAGTGGGAACACATTATATTCATTCTCTTCCGCCTTATCCAAATAGTTATAGATAAAGTTATAGTCCTTTTGCATCCAGACATTTAGGGTTTTCTCGGATACCGTATAGACAACAATATCTTTATCTAAATATTTCGCCTCATAACTCATGAAGCAGTTATCCCTTTTTAGATACTTCTTCAATTCCAGCAGAGCAAAATTTTCACTGATAAAAAAGTTATAATCTTCCTCTGTTGTCTTTTCATTGATTGCAAATAGTTTTTTATAGGAACAAATCCTATTGTCGATTTCAGATAGAATTTTATTTTTGACTTTCCTTACTTTTACTAATCTTGCTTCCTCTTCAGATATTTTTTCGTACATGATTAATAATCTCCCATTATTTTTATACTAAAATTCCGGTTCTATATCATTCAAACCTAAATAATACTCATCTTTAGTCTTATACCGAAAATATTCCTTTAAATCGGCAAGCGTCTTTGCTCCATTTTTTAACGCCTCATAATCAGAGAGGACCATATCATCGGAATATTGCATATGTTCATTTCTACAAATCGTGACTCTAAATTCTTCTCCAAGTCTTGTCCAGCCAGATCTTCCGGAATTTTTAGCAACAGGATATGCTGCGATGGTATATCCGTACAAATTTGGATATTCCTCCGAATTCTCACTATGCCAATCCTCTAATTGTATTTTTGTCCCATCTGGCATAACAGCGGTATCAATGATTTTATACATAATAATCTCCTTATTCACTGATTGGTAGCCAATTTATGATTGTTGGCGTTTGAACTAAATTTTCTATTCTCTGTACATCTTTTTGCATCTCTTCGATGTCTTCTACAGTGGGCAGCGTATTTTTAAAATTGCATACCGCACTACATACTCCATTTTCCGTACAAAAGATTACTAAATGTTTCATAATTATTCTCCTCCAATTTGTTTATTTTGCATCTTTGCGTAATTATTACATTTTTCTTTTTTACAATGTATGAAAGGAATAACTTCCTTGTTGCATTTTTTGCAAGTATATTTGTAATCCGGATGATCAAATACGTCTCCATGATAAGGTGTTACATCATCTATTGCTAAAAATTTACAATCTGTCATGTGTCTTCTACCTCACTTTTTACATAAAACTTATGATTAAAGCACCATTTGAGAGAATGCAATATATCCACCGTCTGGTCATATGTGCCACCGATGCTACATCCATCTTCATAATATTATGTGAAACACCTAAGCTTTAGCTTAGGATGTTTATTACCACATAATATTACAGGACACTCCGTAGCTTTGGCTACGGTGCGTTTTTCATAGCAGAATCCTTTAACAGGATCAAAATAGATGTACTCATTTGCATCCAATCCGTCAGAATACAATTTATCTGCGTTTCCTATTTGAATAGCATTAAGACCCGCATACATAGAGATTTCTCTATAATCGTCTGTCGGTATAAATTGCATATCACGCCCTCCTACATTCTTTTATGTATAAAAAAACCGCCAAAATGACGGTTTTTCTAAAAAATATTTAACTAAATACTATTGTTGGGATAATAATCAATGCTGAAATGACAATCCCTAGCAGCAAAGATATCACGATCACACTCAGATTAGAAAATCTAGGTTTCCAAAGCACATAATCTAATCTATCATATAAACTCATATTTTGGTCCTCTTTACTTAATACTATTTACACCTTTTATATTTATTTATGTAAAAAAATTCCGTAAAAATAAGAAATCTTACGGAATTTTAAAAAATATTTATTTATCTTTCCTGTTCGGCATCTTTTTCTGCTTCCCACTCATTAGCCAGTTCCATTGCTTCTTGTGCATAAAGCTGCTTGATATGTTCAGTGATAAATTGTTTATTTTCAATCAGCTCATTCTCTAAGCTGGTATCAATACCCTCATTTCCACTTTTCGTTATTTCGTGATACCATACATTTTCCGGATATCTTACAATTAATTTATTATTTACATACTGTAAATTCGTACAATATCCTTCAGAAGACCCGTAATAGTATCCGTGCTCTTCTGCGTCCGCTTCTTTTTTAAGGATGTCTACATGATATATAGGTCTTTCATCATTATATCGGTCTTTACTGCGCATCAAAACCTTAAATTCCAAAAGTCTCTCTACGCCATCTTGCCCCATAAATTTGATTTCCTTTCGGATTTCATCACTACAATCTTTCTGTGCAGCAGATCTATCATATTTTTGATATAACTCTGTAAAATCATCTAATAATGATTGCATCAGTTCCGGCAGATACTTTACTGGACTATTTTGTAATGCCGTAATTCTTTCCTTTATTTTTTCATCTTTATGATACTGTTCACAATCTGCGTACATTTCGATTTCTGTACATAAATTATCGTTTTCCGTTTGACACCTTTGAATTATGGCATCCATATAACAGGGTTCCATCTTTTTTATGATTTCATTTGCATTCATATAAAGTGGTTTTATTTCAGATTTATCAGTATCTGACCATTCGGAAATATGTTGGGCTGCATTAAAATGATAAAAAGCAATACCTCGATGATTCTCATCAACTAACTGTAATAAAACGTCATTTTTTTCTACGGTTATTTTTACCTGACGTTTTTCATCCGGATAAAAAGCCACAAAAGAAAGCGGCTGATTTTCCATAGCATAATTATTTACGATAAATTTATGCTTATCCATTAGTTTCAAAAGTGCATTGCTTAATAATTCTTTCTGATGTGCAATATAGTCATCAGTGATTTCCTCTGTTTCCCGTATCTTATTTAGTTTTTCTTTCAACTCTTTATGATACGCCAGCAACGTTTCTAATTTGTCATTCTGCTCTTCTGCTTTGCTCTTATAACCGTACATTTTCTTCCTCCATCTCTATCCCAAACTCTGTTTGCAGTACATTTTCGAAATCAGGGTCTAATTGTAAATATCTTTGCAAAAATGCCTCTTCTGTACAGGGAACCATCTCAAAATGTACTTTTTCCCTGATATCATCATCCATCAAATTTACAATTGCGTCCCAATTAGTCTCTATTGTAATCATAGCTTTCCTCCGTAAATATCTTTATTTATATATGTATAATTTTCCCGAAAAGGTCTATCAAAAATGGTAGATTTCTCAAAATTCCAAAAGATAATAAGAAAAAAAGACTGAGATATAAACACCATAATGTCCATCGTTTTTTAATATCCCAGGAATTTTTTACATATACAAAAATAAGGACCGTCCCTAGCAGAGGAAGTGCGATCTGGAATTGGCAGAGATAGCTGTTTTTACATCTCCACGAAACATATTCTTGACGCTCCCAGAATCTTTAGATTCGAGGATTCTTGCTTCTACGACCTCGTAACCTACTATCTCCACAAGCGTATATGTTCAGGTTCGCCCAACCTTACAATCATTATTTATTATTTTACGAAGCAATCTGAAACTCGTCAGAACTGTTAATTGTTTTCCTTACTTCGACTATTCTTTTGCCTTCGACAAGAATATTGTCAGCTGCATTTTCATCTCTATCATGGTATGTACCACACTGAGGACAAGTCCAATCTCTTACAGTTAAATCTTTTGTAATGGGATTTTTAAATCCACAACAATTACAAGTCTGTGAACTTGGATAATAGGTATCTATTTTTACATACAATCTACCATACCAAACAGACTTATAATCTAATTGTCTTGTTAATTCATACCATGAAGCATCTGCAATGCTTTTTGCAAGATGATGATTTTTAATCATATTTGAAATCTTTAAATTCTCACTAGCTATCAGTTGGTTTTCCATGATAAGCTTATGAGAAATCTTATGAAGATTATCTTTTCTGATATTTGAAATCTTTTCATGCAGTAGAGCAATTTTATGTTTTTGTTTATGCCAGTTATTGCTGAATTTCTTTTTATGTGCTAACTGTCTTTGCAGTTTTGCAAGCTGTTTTTCATATTTGTATAATGTTTTAGGATTTTCAAAATGCTCTTTATCAGAAGTAATAAGTAACTCCTTGATGCCCAAGTCTAATCCTAATTCTTTATTTATATAAGGAAGTGTCTGTACCCATATTTTTACATTAAAAGAAATATAATATTTTCCACTAGGAACTTGTGATATTGTAGCGTTCTTAATAGAACCTAAAACTGGTTGCGGCTGTTTCATCTTTACATAACCAATTTTAGGTAGCTTTACATATTTATCTACAATAGATATAGAACCTTTCTGATTATAAGTAGTATAAGACTTATGGTTATCATGTTTTTCTTTAAACTTTGGATAACCTACACTTACATCTCTAAAGAAATTCCTAAAAGCTGTATTCAAATCTCTATACTCACTTGTAAGAGCCAAACTATCTACTTCTTTTAAGAATGGAAAATCAGCCTTATATACGGGTGGCTGTATATCAAGACTTTCATTATACTCATCATAATAAGCTATTTTATCAGCTAACATATGATTCCATAAGAATCTACAACAACCAAAACATTTCTGAAAATAAGTCTGCTGTTCCTTATTAGGGTATAATCTGAATTTATAGCCTTTTATAACTTTATGAACTTTTAACCCATCAATCTCAAAAATATATTCATCGCTTACAAGAGAAACACCCTTAATATCTACCCCTGATTGTATTACAGAAATAATATCTAAAAATGAGCATGATTCTACAACACCATCATCGGTATCTAATACGTTATATAGATTGTTACTTTTAGATACTATTTCTAACATTTTCCTTCTCCTTTTTTGAGATATAGTCTTACATTTATATATGTATAAAAATTCATGAAAAATGAGGAAATAATGAAAATATTTTTAAAAAAGAGAGGAAATATATCTTCCTCTCTCTCTTTTTTTATATTCTTTCTAAATCATAGTTTATATCGCTATATGTTTGGTCCAAACTTTGTTTGATCGCTTCCAGACTTAATCCGGAATCATTTGCTAGTGCACGTAGCACATTTCTATTTTTAGATGTTTCCTTATAGAAAGTATCATGTCTGGCATCCTTATAATATAGCTGGCAATTCTCAATATTTCCATTTGCTTTCCATGTCCGAAGCTGCACATCTATTTTTGCAGATTTTGGATTTGCATGAGTGATTTTCACATTGAGTCTTGTCTGCATGGACTTATCCGCTACCGGCAAAGAAAGCTCAATCTCCGCATGTGGATATCCAGCAGCTTTTAATTCCCTGTGTTTTTGGTCCGCATAGCTTTTGATGTCCTCAATCAATAACTGCAAATCCTGCTTTTCCATTGCTGTCAGGGGGATGTCTTTTGGTAAAATCATATATTTGCCTCCATTTCTAATTCATCAAGCTCACTGGTGGCATTTTTTATTTTGTTTTCGTATATCTGTTTCTTTGCCATATTGATCATAGATATTCCTCCCAACTTAATAAATCCTTTGTCTCCGGCTTACTTGTCATTCCAATATTCGTCTCATACTTATCCATTCCATCCGGACACAGTTCCCTAAGCTTATCTATATTGAACAGATAAAGCGGATATTCGCAGAAACCGCTCCTTTGCGTGAATCCTGTAAACTCTCCAATGTCATTGTCTGTAATAAACTTTTCAATATCCGGCATGTTATTCACATTCAGATATCCGCAGTAATTTGGTGTTGCACCCGGAAAATTCACAGTCACATTTCCAAAAGGCTCCTCATATCCATCTTCATTACACAT
>ULOH01041699.1_pt1 | contig 25233 bp, 19 predicted proteins | sample 1952421 | NCBI WGS metagenome assembly ULOH01 (sample SAMEA4835599, study PRJEB28245) | human gut metagenome | biome: gut microbiome; material: fecal sample | place: Denmark | collected 2008
CTACCATGACTAATTTTATAATACATATTAATCACCTGCTCTACTAATATTTTACCACACAAATAAAAAGAACTAAATACTTTTATTAGTTCTAGTCTTAACAGTTCATGCTTCGCTATTCACTGCTAGTTAAAGCCATAAGTCTTTAACTAGAATTTTTGAAGCCTATAGTTTTCAAAAATAATATATTATTTATTCAATATATCCAAAGCCTGTAACTACACTGCGGCCTCTACCCCCATTAATAAGTTCTCCATATATGTTTAATGGATGATTAATCATCTTTCCATTAACTACTAAACTACTTGAAGCACCACCATCTAAATTACCAGCAGTATAAGCTCCATACTTCTTTAATGTTTCAGCCACTTCGTATATAGTAGGTCCTTTACTATGTACACCTTCAGTCACAAGGAATAATACTATGCCATCTTTTCTTTGAGCAATAGCCACCCTTGCAGCACCGCCATATCCACCAGCAGATTCTTCCTTAGGTACAATTATCTCGCCATTTTCTATTAAGAATGGTCCAAATTCTAAAGCATCACGAACCCCTGCGGCAATAGCCTCTTCCCCACTAGCGGTCATAAGTACAAGTTCATTATCATAATTAAATCCTACTAATTTAGACTTACCTTCACTATCCCAGGTAATCTTACCATCTTCAATAACATAACCAATTGGAATATCAGAACCAAGGCCAAAGTCTTGAAATCCTCCACCATTAATACATACTTTACCATTATATCTTTTACAAATATCAATAACAGTTTGCTGACCAGTATTACCTCTATTAAACCATCTAGAACTTACAAGTTTAACTTTAGAGGGGTCATATATTGCTATCAAATAACTTTTATATCCATTAATTTCTATATTAATAAACTTATATCCTTCAGTGCTATCATCTTTTTCTAGTATTTCCTTTTCATACTTATCATTACTTACATTATCAGAAGAAACACTTCCAGAAATAACATTACCATCAATATCTTTTTTATAAGAAATATAATTATTTCTTGCTACTACATCATATAAAGTATTCTTACCATATAAAACACCTACTAATTTAAGATTATTATTTGAAACTAAATAATTAGTAATAGGTTCTTTAAATATAAAAATAGTCATTAAAAATACAACCATACAAGATGCAAAAGAAATACCAAATACCATTAACTTCTTCATATTATACCTCAACTTCAAAAGGGTTATCTTTTGTACCCATACCATTTACTTTATAATTATTTTTAATACTAATCGTAGGAACTATACTACGTAAATAATTAGTTTTAGATACATAACTATTAGTGTTATAAAAGTAAACTTCTTCTTTATCACTTGGAGTTATTAAATAATATCCCAATTTATTATCAACTAACTTTAAATCTTTTACACTAAGCATACCTACTTTCGCAGTAACTATATTTTTATCTACATTACTATAACTATCAGTATATTTACCAGTTTCCCATTCACTATCAATAAGCATATCTTTATAAGATAAACTATTTAAATAATCATTATTTAAGTAATGAGCTATACTATCATCTTTATCTATATTATATTCACTACTATTACCAAATGCTTTAGCACCAGATAATCCATTAGCAAGAGCTAACTTAACATTATCTTTGCCTACTTCATAGATAACCCATAAATCATTATCTAGTTTAATATAACTACCAACGCTAAGACCAGTAGTATCCTCAGATACAACATAAGGCTTATCTAAAGTACCATCACCAGACTTAATAATTATACTGCTCTTTAATCTAATGACAGGTCTTACACCATAACCATCTTTGCTATCCCCAGAGGCAATCTTATTATTAACAACAACAAATGGTTTACTATTAGACTTATTATTAAGCCAATAATCTAAATCATTTAGTAGATAACTTTTATCGTTATCAGTAGAATTAACAATATCCTCTATACTAAGTAATCTAACATAATCTTTTGTATAAATCTTTTTACATTCTCTTTTTTCTACCTTAGATATAACATCATTACAATATGAAACTTTATCTAAGTACTTCTTATCAATACTATTTAAAAATATATCATTAACATATTTATTAACATCATAATTAACATTCTTTAAAATATTAATATTATTCTCAGTAGTAATATCTAATGAACCATCTTTATTAATACTTATAATTCTCCATAAAATATTTGAAAAATATAAATAATTATCTGGATTTTCTCCTTTAAAAATCTTAACATCATCATACTTATTAATATCTTTTTCATTAAACGTAATACTATTATTTATATCATTATTATTACCTAAATTCTCACTTCCAATAAGATTAATTATAAAGTATATTACTATACCTAATACTAAGAATAAACAACATATAAGAACTAAATAGTGACTTTTATTCTTTACTTTTACTTTTTTCATATACTACTAACTCCTTTATATTTTCTTTACAATAAATATTATACTATATAATGATATTAATTCATATACAATTATTAAAATTTAAGAAAAATTTAAGAACTAAAATATAAAATTAGTTCTTGCCTTGACAGTTCATACTTCGTTATTCACTGTTAGTTAAAGCCATAAGTCTTTAACTAGATTTTTGAAGCCTTATAGTCTTCAAAAATAATTATATATATAAAAACAATCTCATAAAAAGAGATTGTTTTTTAATAATTAATGAGCTACTTGTAATATGAGTGAGAATAAACATAGTATTAATATATTAGCTACAGCAATAGTTAAAACTACTTTTAATGCCCATCTAAACCAAGTAGAATATTCTACTTTAGCAAGAGCAAGTCCACCCATAATAGCACCACAAGTTGGAGTAATTAAGTTAACTAATCCATTTGCAGATACTAAAGTCATAATAGTAACTTCTACATTGTAACCAAGTTGTGCTGCTAAAGGAGCAATGATTGGTGTAGATAATGTAGCAAGTCCAGATGATGATGGAACTAATATAGATAATACTATATGTAATATATAGTTAAGTGGTATAAATGCCAATTGAGGTACCTTAGCTAATATATTCGCAGCATTGTATATAATATAGTTATCTAGATATGTTTGTTTCATAAGAACACTAGCACCTCTAGCAACTGCAATTATAAGTATAACACCTATCATATCATCAGCGCCATCAACAAATGTATCAACGAAACCTTTTTCTCCAAATTTGTTAACAATAGCAATAACAATTGACATTATTAAGAACCATAAAGCAGATTCATAGAAGCCCCAATTACCAAGTGATGAACCAGTAAGCCATCCAGTAAACTTATCAAATATAGTTACGCCAAATTCACCCCAAGGGATAAATCCAATAATCATTACAAGGAATGTTAATCCAAATAATATTAAAGTAACTTTTTGTTTACCAGTTAATACAACTTTTTCTTGTTCTTTCTTGCTATTTTCTTCGTGTTCTTCAAAACTACCATATTTCTTTTCAGCAGCTTTTTGCTCTCTTAGAGATAAGAATGTAGAACCTTTGTCTCTTTGTACTTTCTTAGCGTACCTTACTACAAAGAAAGTACAAATTGCATAAGTAGTAAGCCATAGGAATACTGCAATTAGAATTACTACACCTTGATTAGCCTTAATAGAATCAGGAAGTGCACTAATAGCAACTCCAGTAGCAAATGGGTTAATTGTAGATCCTAAGCATCCTGCTCCTGCACCTAATAAGATAACCGCAGAACCAACAAGTGGATCCATACCAGCAGCCATCATTGTCGCAGCAAGTAATGCATAAAATCCTACTGTTTCTTCAAGCATACCATAAGTTGTTCCACAAATTGAGAATATAAACATTAATATTGGAATTAATAATATTTCTCTTCCTTTTAATTTTTGAACTAATGCTTTAATACCTGCTTCTAAAGCACCAGTCTTACCAATAACCTTAAGTAAACCTCCTAGCATCATTATGAAAATTGCAATGTCAATAGCATCTTCAAAGCCTAATATTGGTGCCATTAATACCTGTGATAATTTAGCACCTACAGTACCACTTCCATTTATTATTTCTTCACCAACAAATTTTGCATTAGGTAAAAGATGTGATATTATTCCTAAAACAAATATTAGTATTAAGATGATAGAAAATGACGAAAGAAGTACCTTTTTTCTTTTTTTAGCCATTTTAAATACTTACCTCCTTTTTATGACTGTACCTGTTTTTCCATCTATTGCTTCTTTAGCTTTAGATAATGAACTAATAATAGCTTTTCTTGAAGTAGATTCTCCAATAAAGTCAAGACAAGCTTCTACCTTAGGAAGCATACTTCCCTTAGCAAATTGTCCTTCATCTATATACTTTTCTGCCTCTTCTTTAGTAAGTGAATCTAACATTATCTCATTATCTGTATTATAGTTTAAGCATACTTTATCAACAGCAGTTAGTATTAAGAAAATATCAGCATTGATTTCTCTAGCTAATAAAGCACCAGATCTATCTTTATCAATAACAGCTTCTACTCCTTTTAATCCATTACCACTATTAATTACTGGTATACCGCCACCACCAACAGCTATAACAATAGTACCATTATCAAGAAGACTTGTAATAGAATCTTTCTCAATAATTTTTTTAGGAATTGGAGAAGGTACAACTCTCCTATAACCACGTCCTGCATCTTCAGTAAATACATAGCCCTTTTCTTTTTCAATTTCCATAGCTTTCTCCTTACTATAGAACATTCCAATAGGCTTAGTTGGATTTTGAAAAGCACTATCATTACTATCCACAAGGACTTGTGTTATCAAGGATACACATTCTTTTTTTAAACCTTGTCTATCTAATTCATTTAAGATAGATTGTTGCATATGGTATCCTATATAACCTTGACTCATACTTCCACATTCAGGAAATGGCATACTAGGCGTACCTGCTTCACCATTTGAAGCATACTCCATAGCAAGGGCTATTTGTCCTACCTGAGGACCATTTCCATGTGTAAGAACAATTTCATTACCATCTTTAATAAGTTCAACGATAATTTTTGCTACATTAGATAAAAGACTAAGTTGTTCACCAGGAGTCTTACCTAAAGCATTTCCACCTAATGCAATGACAATTCTACTCATTATCTTCCCTCATTGTGGCATATACTACAGCTTTAATAGTATGTAATCTATTTTCTGCCTCATCAAATACTTTTGATTTAGAAGATGTAAATACTTCATCAGTAACTTCCATCTCTTTAAGACCAAATTTTTCATTAATATCTTTACCAATAGTGGTATTTAAATCATGGAATGATGGAAGACAGTGTAAGAATATAGCATTAGGATTAGCATTATCCATAACTTTCATATTAACCTGATATGGACTTAATAATTTAATTCTATCTGCCCATACATCATCAGGTTCACCCATAGAGACCCAAACATCAGTATAAATAACATCTGCTCCTCTAGAAGCTTCCATAACATCTTCAGTCATTTCAATACTTCCATTAGTTTCTTTAGCTATTTCTTTACATTTATTAACAAGTTCTTTATCAGGCCATAATTCTTTAGGACCACATGTTACAAAGTGCATACCCATTTTAGCACAAACTACCATAAGTGAGTTAGCAACATTATTTCTAGCATCACCCATAAATACAAGTTTAATACCTTCTAAATGACCAAAGTTTTCTTCGACAGTCATAACATCCGCTAACATTTGTGTAGGATGAAACTGTGTAGTAAGACCATTCCATACAGGTACACCAGCACATCTAGCAAGTTCTTCCACTATTGATTGGTCATATCCTCTATATTCAATACCATCATACATTCTACCTAATACTTTAGCAGTATCTTCGATACTTTCTTTCTTGCCCATTTGTGAACTACCTGGATCTAGGTAAGTAACTCCCATACCCAAGTCAAGTCCAGCAACTTCAAATGCACATCTTGTTCTAGTAGAAGTTTTTTCAAATAATAATACAATATTCTTATTATTTAAATATCTATGAGGTATATCATTATGTTTCTTATTCTTTAAATCTTTTGCTAAATCAAGTAAATATCTTATCTCCAGAGGAGTATAATCAAGTAATGTTAAGAAGTTTCTTCTTCTTAAATCAATTTTACTATTTACTTTTTTTACATCTTCACCCTTAGTAAAATAAATATTTTCATTACCTTCATTTTTATTATTATAAGAAGTATCTAAATCTTCTCTTACTAAAGGCATACTCATACATCTAGGACCACCTCTACCACGAGAAAGTTCAGCACTACTCATTTCAAGTACTTTAATACCATGTTCTCTTAATATGTTATTAGTAATATTATTTCTATCATAAACAACAACAACACCCGGAGCAATACATAAAGTATTAGTACCATCATTCCATTGTTCTCTTTCAGAAGATATTCTCTCTCCTCCAGCGCAAGGAATTAAAGTAACCTTTCTTCCAAGATATCTTTCAAGTATTTCCTCAAGACTACCTTCAACTTTTTTAACATTCAAATCTTCATCACTATCAGGAATATCTCCTTCAGTAATTTCAAATACCTCTAAAGTATCCATAATACCTGGATGGAAAGTAAATTTATCATAATCAATTTGTGTAAATACAGTATCTAAGTGCATAAATGCTCTAGATTCAGGTATATTAAATGCTAAAATAGTATCAATTTCACAATCAGGATTTCTAAACATATTCTTAGCAAGTTCATCAATAGCACCAGACTCAGTTCTTTGAGATATACCTACTGCTAAAACATGATTAGATAAGTTAAGAACATCTCCACCTTCTATATGATAAGGTAAATATCTATCATAGTATTTATTAATCTTTCCTTTATATTCAGGATGATAATTAAATATATATTCAGCATATATAGTTTCTCTATTTCTGGTAACTGAATACATTTTATTTAAGATAACACCATTACCTGCACTAGCAAATGGATCTCTAGTAAAATATAAATTAGGCATAGGATCTGCTAAAAATTCAGATTCATCACTAACTAAATCAACTAAAGATTTTTCTACTTCTCTCTTCTTTCTAGGTATTTCTTCTATCTTAATACCTTCCATAGTTTTAAGAACAAGTTCTTTCTTATTAACAAAACTCTTTAAATAATCAAAAACCAATTCTTTATACTTTGGAGTTCTAATACCAGCCTCAAAAATAAATTGTCTAATAAATTTATTTTCAATATCATCTCCAAGTTCTAGTACTTCAGCCATTAAGTCTTCAAGATAAACAACTTCAATACCATTTTCTTTTAGTATATGAGCAAACTCATCATGTTCTTTTTGAGCTTCAGGTAAAAAAGGAATATCATCAAAAAGTAATCTACTTAATGTATCAGGAGTCAAATTAAGTAATTCATTTCCTGGTCTATGTAATAATACTTTTTTTAAAGTTCCAATTTCACTTTTTACATTAATAACATTATCCACTAATATTCTCCCTTCTTATGTAGTTTCCCTACTATAATAATTATAACAACATTTTATGTTTTTTACAAACATTTTTATACTATTTTTTAATTATTTGTTTTATTCAAAAATTCCATTAATCTCTCATTATCTTTATTATTAAACACTTCCTTAGGAGTACCATCTAAAGCAATTTTACCATTATCCATAAATAATACCCTACTTGCACACTTCTTAACAAAGTTCATTTCATGTGATACTACGATCATAGTCATACCAGTATCAGCAACCTTTTTAATAAGTTCAAGTACATCTCCAACCATTTCAGGATCAAGTGCACTAGTGGGCTCATCAAATAAAATAATATTCGGATTCATAATAAGTGATCTAACAATAGCCACTCTCTGTTTCTGCCCTCCTGATAACTCTTCCGGATAATTATCTTTCTTATCAAGTAAACTAGTTTCTTTAAGAAGTTCTTCTGCTCTCTTTATAGCACTATCCTTATCCATTATACCAAGCTTAACAGGAGCCAAAATAATATTATCAAGTACAGTCAGATGTGGGAATAAATTAAATTGTTGAAAGACCATACCAATCTTTTCTCTTACCTTAGGTAAATCAGTATTCTTACTAGTAATATCAATCCCCTCAAATATTATTTTACCACTACTAGGTTTTTCTAACATATTAATACATCTAAGTAAAGTACTCTTACCACATCCTGAAGGACCTATTACTGATATAACTTCTCCTTTTTCAACATTAAAAGATATACCTTTAAGTACATTAAGTTTATCAAAACTTTTCTTTACATTTTTAACTTCTAACACGATTAAGTCTCCTTTCCATTACATTAACTAATTTAGATAGACCAAGAGTCATAATCAAATATATTATTGCAATAATAATAAGTGGAAAGAAATAATCATATGTTCTTGAAGCAATAATATCTGAAGCCTTAGTAAGTTCAATAATTCCAATATAAGCTCCTACTGAAGTTTCCTTAAGTAAAGTAATAAACTCATTACCAAGTGCAGGTAATATATTTCTAATAGCCTGAGGTAATATAATTTCTCTCATTACTGTTCTATATCTAAGGCCTAAAGAAAAGCCTGCTTCCATTTGTCCTTTTGGTATAGAATTAATACCAGCTCTTATAATCTCTGAAACATAAGCACCAGAATTAATACCAAAAGCAATAATACCTACAATTACAATATTAATATTTACTGACTTAAAAATAACATAATAAATTATCATAAGTTGTAGTATAACAGGAGTACCTCTAATAATATTTACATAAAGATTTGCTATTTTATAAAGTAATTTATTTTTACCATTAATTTCATAATTATTTCTAATAAGTGATACTAATATACCTATAACAATACCAATAATAACAGCAAATAAAGCAATAATTATTGTATGAAATAAACCTTCAAATATATATTCATATCTATTATCATAAATAACTGTCTTATAAAAAGATTTACCAATATTGCCAAAAAAATCAAATATTTTACTAAAAAAGTTTAAATATTCATTCATTAGTACCTCCTTACGAAGTATGTTTTATTACAAACTCTTCTATTTTGCCTTCTTCTTTTAGTCTATTAAGAACTTTATTAATTATATTAAGTAATTCACTATTACCCTTTTTAACTACCATACCATAACTATCATTAGCAAGACTACCTTCAAGTATCTTTAATCCATTATTACTACTAATTATCTCTTTAGCGGGTAATTCATCCATAACTACAGCATCTACTTTATCACTTTTTAAATCTTCAATAGCGGCCAAATATTTTTTTTGTCTAACTATTTCTGCATTCTTATAATTATCTGTAACATAAGTATCTGCTATACTACCAAGTTGTACTGCTATTTTCTTATTACCAATATCTTTAATACTAGTAATAGAACTATTTTCTTTAACAATAACCACTTGTTTACTAACAGAATAATTAACAGAAAAATCTACTTCTTCTGCTCTTTCATCACTATAACTTATACCAGCAGCTCCAAAATCAGCCTTACCAGTTTTTACTTCATTAATAATTGAATCAAATGCTACATCTTTAACAACTAATTTTTTACCCATTTCTTTTGCTATTTCATTAGCAATATCTACATCTACTCCTACTATTTCACCATTATCATAATATTCATAAGGAGCAAATCCTGCTTCAGTAACCATAATAAGTTCATTTTCATTCTTACCACAACCCACTAAAAATATTAGCATAAATACTAATAATAATACTTTCTTCATATATATAATTACACCTACCTATCATAAATATTATAACACACAATTTAATATTTTTATATAAGTTTTTTATATAAAAATATTTATTTTTTATATTCACTTTAATTCTAAAGTATTAAAGTGTTGTTATTAGCCTAAGGTCTAATAACAATGTATCAAAGATACCTATTATATATAAGCCATAAACATATATCAAAAAAAAGACTATTACTAGTCCTTATACTTCTTCTATATCAATATTTCTATCATGCTTAATACTTTCCCAATTACATTTCTTTAAGAATAGACAAACAAAGTTAACTGGAGCCCAACTTAATATAAATAAATCAAAGAAAAGTATTCCACCAATATTATCTTTAATACTCTTATTATACTTCTTAAGTAGGAATGCTCTAAGTACAACACCTATTACATAAGAACATAAAGATATTGCTAAAGTGCTAATAAAGTATCCGATAGTTAGACTTTTAAAATTAATAAATAAACCTAATATAGCAAATATTGGAGCTAAATTACCAATAACATGTACTACTATTGATAAATAAAATATAATAATATCAAAACATTCAAATCTTCTATTTTTAAAGCCAGCTTTTATAAGTTCAGTAAAGTAACCTCTTAAACATTCCATAGTTCCTATAGACCATCTTTTTCTTTGTTTTAATGATGGTATAAACTTATTAACTTGTTCATCATAAGTAATAGCCTCATCATTAAATGCTATTTTTTCACCATTAATAGCGCACATAGCCACAAACTCAATATCTTCAGTAACAGTCTTAGGATCATAACCATTCTTATCAATAAGTTCCTTCTTTATAACAAAACCAGTACCATTAATAAAAGAAGATTTACCTAAATTATATCTTGATTTATTAAGAAATAGATTTTGAATATAATACATAATAGCATAACTACAACTAAGCCAATTATCACTAACATTCTTAGTATCTCTAAATCCTTGTACTACAGAATAACCCATATTAAGACTATCATTCATCTTACTTAAGAAATCTCTATGTACTAAATTATCAGCATCAAATATAACATAAGCATCTATATCTTTTTCTTTTTTTAATTTATTAAAAGTAAACTTAAGAACTTCTCCTTTAGATTTAACTTTCTCTGTACAAACAATAACTTTAGCACCAGCCTTTCTAGCCTCTTCTTCAGTATTATCAGTACAATTATTAACAATAACATATATTTCATAATGTTCTTTAGGATAATTTTGTTTCTTTAAACTTTTAATTAAATTAGCAATAACTGCTTCTTCATTTCGTGCAGCTACTATAACAGCAAAATTATTCTTTTTATCTACTAAAACTTTTTCTTTTTTCTTTTTAAATATTCCTATAGCCATAACAACAAAGTATAATAAATAAAAACTAGTTATTACCATAACAATATAAGTTAATATTTTTAACATTTTTTCACCACCATAAATTGTACTACTGTAAATAGTACAATTTAATAATACATCAGTATTAAGTAATTGTCAACACTATTATAGTAATTTGTCAAACTTGACATTTATTGTATCAGTATAACCATCATAAGAAGTAATACCATTTCCTTTATTAGGTCCTATAGTTAAATAGAAAACAAAATCAGTTAAAAATAATACACTTAACATAATAGTCAAAAACTTAACATAATTTTTATCTAACTTATGAAATAAATCAAGTAGTAATGGTGTAACAATATAAATACTCACAGTACATCCAAATCCAAAGAATAATAATCCTTCCAAACATACTCTACCATTGATATTAAAGAAATAACCAGTATAATCCCACCATCTTGTATTAAAAGCAAGTTCCATAAATAAAGAACTAAAGTATTCTACTATGCCACACAATATTACTGAAGCAAAAAATACTAGTGTTGGATTATCACGATACTTATTAAGTAAAACTAAAGTAAGTACTCCGCCGCATCCATATATAGGAAGCCAAGGACCATATAAAGAGCCCCTATTAACAAACACTCCATCACTAAACAAATGTAATATTACTTCCCATAAATAACCAATAAAGGCAAAGGCAAAAAATAATAGTATAAGTTCCCAAATGTTATATTTAATCTTTTCTATTTTTTTCTTTTCTCTTTTAGTATCATATGGATATTCTTCATCTAACTGAGGACCATCTAAATCTTCTTTTAAACATTCATATCCTAACATTTTACTAGTAATATAATTCTTTCTTATATTCATATATAATTCAGTATAAGAGCATTCTTTATAAGGATTAGTAACAAGTAAATTAAATATATTAAATGTACATATACCAAATATATAGTAAGGTACAAAACTTAAATCTAATAAAAACATCTTCCATCTATAGCCATTAGTCATATTTTTAGATAATCTAATGACATCATCAGACTTCATATCAGGATTTTCCGAAATAATATAAGGAACAAAATAATAAGAATAATGTTTAATAATACCACCAATTATAGTAAACGACCACAAAAATTCATATAAACACTTCTTAAACATAACTTTTGCTATATTCTTATATTTTTTATCTTGATAAGCAAATAATAATCTTTTCATTTTAGTTTTCTTATATTTTCTATTTTCTAAGAAAAATCTCGCCTTACCAACTTTGATTACATTACTTCCAAAGAACCAATATAAAAATCTAATTAAAACACCAATAAATATAATAATACCAGAAGTTATTTTATTCTTAAAAACCAGTTCATTAACAGCATTAAGAACTCCAAATACAAACGAGTTAGAACTATGAATGTTATTAACAAAGGTAGCAATAATACCTTTAGTAGTCTTATTCAAATAAGTATCTACCTTATCTTTAGTTTTATCTATAGACTTAATAAAATCTCTTACTATTTGTGAATTACTTTTATTATTTAAAATTCCGCTTTGATGAATTAAATTACTATTATTTGAATTATACTCATTTCTTATTAAGTATATAGTAGAACCACCAGTCATAATTGCAGTAATAAAACATACTGCTACTACCTTCCAGAAATTGCTTTTATATATTCTTTTACCTTTATTTCTAACTTCTTTAATCATACTAACTACCTCAGATAATATTTTATCATATTTATATCAAGAAAAAAAGAACTATTTAAAGTTCCAATAAATTAAGTACCGAAGCAAATACTAGCCATAATATATAAGGTGTCAGTAAATAACTAGATAATTTATTTTCTTGATAAAACTTATATATCATATATCCTACTATTAAAATTAATATAAGTATCCAAAAGAAAGCTAACACTTTTAGCTTAAATAGAAAGAATATAATAGGCCATAGTAAATTAACTATTAAATTAATCTTATAAATATTAAGTAAATTTTTATTATCACTAATAATATAACTAGATATACCCATAAGTATATATAATACACTCCATACTACAGGAAAAAGCCATCTAGGTACTGGACCATTATAACTAGAAGTACCCCTCATAGTAATAAGACCAACTATACCTCCAAGTACTAAAGGAATCACTATAAAAATAGCCAGTTTCTTATAATTAATATTCTTCATATATATCACACTATATTAATATGTAATATATAGATAAATATGCAAAAAAGAATTAAATTAATAATTCTCTTTCTTAATTTCAAAATAACTTTGTGGATGATTACATACAGGACATACTCTAGGAGCTTCTTTTCCAATAACAATATGACCACAATTTCTACATTGCCATATTCTATCTCCCTCACGAGAAAATACTAAACCATCTTTTACATTAACAAGTAATTTTCTATATCTTTCTTCATGTTCTTTTTCAATCTTAGCAACTTCTTCAAATAAATAAGCAAGTCTAGTAAACCCTTCTTCTCTAGCAGTTTCGGCAAAACCTTTATACATATCAGTCCATTCATAGTTTTCACCTTCAGCAGCCGCTAAAAGATTATCCATAGTACTAGGAATTTCACCACCATTTAATTCCTTAAACCACATCTTAGCATGTTCTTTTTCGTTATTAGCAGTCTCTTCAAATATATCTGCTATTTGTTCAAAACCATCTTTTCTAGCCTTTGAAGCAAAATAAGTATATTTATTTCTAGCCTGTGATTCACCAGCAAAAGCAGTCATTAAGTTTTGTTCAGTTTTACTTCCTTTTAATTCCATTATAAATTTTCCTCCCTTTGACATTTAGTACAAATGCCCTTATATTTTATTTCATAATCAACTACTAAATTACCATTTATATACTTTTTAACATTTTTATCTCTTGATACATCAATAACATCACCACATCTAGTACATATAAAATGATCATGAATATCATTTCTATCATATCTAAAAGTACCATCAACTAGAAAAAATCTAATTTTATCGTTATCACATAACCAAGATAAATTACGATATACTGTCCCCAAACTAATATTAGAAATAATCTCTCTAGCCTTATCATAAACCTGATAAGCATTCAAGTGATCATAACTATTATTAATTATATCCAATATACATTCTCTTTGTTTAGTATTACGCATATCTCTCTCCTTATTAGTAATGATTACTAATAAAAGTATACAACATAATATATATAAAGTCAATTAGTTTTAATTAACTTTCTAAATAAATAACATATAATTAATTGGTGATAAATATGTTTACATTAAAAGATGTATTAGAAGTGTCAAATAAGTTAAATATTAAATTTGATAAATTTACAAAAGAAGAATTATTAACTGGAATGAATATTGAATTAGAACATGGAACAATAAATCCTGAAACCAATGTAACCAACGACAATTTAATACTAACTACTAAAATAGCTTTAGCCCATTTAAATGAATTTCCCAATTATTACAATAGTAGATATGGACTAACTATGTTTGAAAAATTTCTCAAAGAAAAAATGAATGAAAAATAATATCATTCATTTTCTTTATTTACTAACAAATCAGCAAGTTTAGTAACATAACCAGCTCCTAAAGTAAGAATTAAATCTCCCTTATTAACATATTCAGACAAATAAGTTTTAATATCATCATAATCACTTATATGAAAAGCCTCTTTACCATATTTCTTTATTTCTTTGACAATATCTTCTTCTTTAATACCATAAGTATTACTTTCCCTCGCAGCATATATATCAGTAATAATAATATGATCAAAATCGCTAAGTACTTTAGCAAAAGCTTCTTTATGTTTATAAGCCCTTGAATAAGTATGTGGTTCAAATATAACCCAAGTTTCATTATGTTCCATACCATGAATAGCCTTTGCGGTAGCCTCTATTTCAGTAGGATGATGTCCATAGTCATCATATACTTTAGCCCCCATGAACTCACCCTTATATTCCATTCTTCTTGCGGCTCCCTCATAATCTTTAAGGCCTTCTTTAATATCATTAAAATCTATACCATAAGCCATAGATAGTGCTACTGTAGATAAAGCATTAGAAATATTATGCCTTCCAGGTACAGAAAGTTCAATAGTACCTAAATTCTTATTATCATAAATAACATCAAATATACCACAGCCATCTTTATTAAATTTAATATTATCAGCCATATAATCAGCTTTATTATTAATACCATAAGTAATAACTTTAGCCTTAGTATGTTCTTTTAAAAGACAACTATTATCATCATCATTATTAACAACTAAATAACCATCACTAGGTAAATGACTAACATATTCATAAAAAGATTTCTTAATATTATCTAAGTTTTTAAAATAATCCAAATGATCATTATCAATATTAAGTACAATAGCGGATTTTTGTTTAAAGTTAAGATAACTATCACAATACTCACAAGCCTCAATAATCAAAGTATCACTCTTACCCACTCTATAATTACCATTAATATTCTTAAGCATACTACCAACTTGAATAGTAGGATCCATATTGCCCTTTAAAAATATACAAGAAAGCATTGAAGTAGTACTAGTCTTACCATGAGTACCAGCTACTCCTATAGTATTAGAATATAATTTAGTAATCTCTCCTAAAAACTCTCCTCTTTCCATCATAGGAATATTATTCTTTTTAGCCTCAATCATTTCCTCATTATCATCTTTTATTGCAGCAGTATATACTATAAAATCTATATCCTTAGTAATATTATCTTTACTTTGTGGTATAAATACTTTAATACCTTGACTAGTAAGTTTATCAGTAACAGAAGATTCCATTCTATCACTACCACTAACTTTATATCCCATATTAACAAGTATATCAGCAATACCACTCATACTAATACCACCAATACCCATCATATAAATATGTTTACCCTTTTCTAGAAATAAACTTTTCTTATATTTTAGTATTGTATCTTTAAATAATTTACCTCTTGTTTCAAAATTAGGAAACTGATCCCAACTAGCACAAGCAGGACTAAGAAGTATAATATTTCCTTCTTTAGAATTATCATAAGCAATACCAGTAGCTTCTACTAAATTATCACACACTATACATTTAATTTTAATTCTATCGCAAAATTCTTTTATTCTATTTTTAGTTTCACCATAAGCTACTACTAACTTAGTATGTTTCATAGGCTCTTTTAATTCTTCAAAAGAATGACCTCTATCAGTACCACCCATAATAAGAATAGTATCTTTATCAAAAGAGTTAAGTGCTATAACTGTAGATTCAGTATTAGTACTCTTAGAATCATTATATACTTCTCTGTCATTAATATTACCAACATACTCAAGTCTATGTTCAACACCACTAAAAGTACTAACAATATCTTTAATTATTTCATCACTAACATCATACACTTTTGTAGCAAGAATAGCACACATAATATTTTGATAATTATGATTACCCTTTAAAATAATCTTACTAGTATCAATATACTTTTCATCTTTATAATAAATAAAGCCATCTTTATAATAACAATCAGTCTTATTATCACAAGAAAAATATTCTTTGGTACTAACTATATCACTAGTAAGTTCCATCTCTTCACTATTATCCATATTAATAATAGCTATATCATCTTTACTATGATTGTTAAATATTTTCTTCTTAGTCATAACATATCTTTCATGGCTATCATGAAAATCAGTATGACATTCGTATATATTAGTCATAACAGATACATTAGTCTTAAAATCGTACATATCACATAACTGATGATCACTTATTTCCATAACTAAGTAACTATCTTTTTTAATATCTTTAGCATAATGACATAAAGGAGTACCAATATTACCCGCTAAAATAACCTTATCACCAAAAGCCTTTTTCATTATTTCATATATAATACTAGTAGTAGTAGTTTTACCATTAGAACCAGTAACACCAATTATCTTAACACTTTTATCAATATAATGATAAGCAACTTCTACTTCATTAATTACTGGTATACCAAGTTCTTTAGCCTTAACTACACAAGGATGAGTATATTTAATACCAGGATTTTTAATCATAATATCAAAACTATCATCTAAATATTCTATTGGATCATCGCATATCTTAATAGTAACACCTAGTTTTTCTAATTCTTCTACTTTATCTTTTTCTTGTTCTTTCATATCAGTAATAAATATCTCATTATCACTAGAAAGTAATTTAGCTACTTCATAACCACTTCTAGCCATTCCTAATATAAATATTTTTTTGTTTTTATACACAATTATCACCACCATATCAAATGTTTAATACATTATAAATTATATCATATAATTACACTAAAATATATAAATAATATATCAATTTAATTCCAATTTTACATTTTGGCAGTTTTTCATTTTACATTTTGGCAAAAAAAAATAGCTAAGGCTATTCCTTAACTATAACAAAACTCTTATACACTACATCATATCCAAGTTCTTTAGTAAATAATTCTATCATATTATCATTAATAATAAAACTAATAATACTACTATTCATAGTAATAAATTTACTATTAAGTTCTAATATAATTCTCTCATCTTGAATATTTTGTTTAACTAAATTACATACTATCGCATTCTTTGAAGATAAATATCTAATATTATACATATCAATCTCTGCAAGTTCCTCTTTATATTTAGAATTACTATCAGTAACATCATCTTTCATTAAAGAAACATATATTTCTTTACATTTATAATTATTACTTAATACATTCATGTATTTATCATTATATAAATCTATAATTAAATGAGTTTTAACTACTAATATATTATTTAAATAATTAATAACATCTAAAAACTTATCTTCTTTTACCTTATTATTAACATACTTAATAGATATCTTATCTTCATCACTAAGCATTTCAAAAGCAAGTAAATAAATATCATCATCTTTAACAGCATAATATTCTAATTTATTAATATTAAGTTCTATCTCTTCTGCAGTATCAATATCCCTTATAAATTCTTTAATATTATCTTTATTTAATTTTTCAATTTTCATAAATTTCTCCTCACAGATAATATTATACACTATATTACATTATTTTACAACAAAAGATAGAGTTCATTACCCTATCTTAGTTTTTTAGTTTTTTTCTTTTTCCTAATATTAATATAAAATTAATTATTATAGATATTATCAATAGACATAAAAAACATATTAGTAAAATATCTTTAATATTTGTAGAATTATTATTAACATATATAATATATTCACTAGTAGTTTTATCTTCAGCAGTAACTTTAACTACAATAACACCATTCTTACCAATACTATTATTACCATATATATCTATTTTAGAAGTTTTATCTTCAGCTTCTGCCTTAACATTTAGTTTATTATTCTTAATATCACCAATATTATATATATACTTGTCTTTTCTAAATATAATATCATATCCTTCTATTGTTAATTTAGATAAGTATGCATTATTAGATAATTTTCTATCTAATCTATTAATACTAATATTATATTCTTTCTTAGTACCATCTTCCGCTTCTACTATTATAGTAAATCTATTTTTACCTATCTTTAAAGATAAATCTTCAGGTATAGTTACTTTTGCTTTATCATTATTAACTATGGCTTCAATCTCTATCTTATCAACATCATTATTAACATCTACTTCATAATCATATTTATCAGAAGAAAACTCAAAATTAACACCACTAACACTTAAACTTTTCAAAGTAGCATCATTACTCTTATTAACCTGATTATTATTACTATTATTACCATTATTGTTATTATTACCATTATTGTTATTATTATCATTATTACTAGGTTTTGGAGTGGTTTCAGGATTAGGTTTAGGAGTTTCTTTTTCTTTTACATTAATAACAATATTTTTCCCTGAAACACCAACATCATTAAAATCAGCTCCAGTAAACATAACACCACTCACAGTAATAGTTCCACTACCAACACTATTACCAGTAACAGTAAAAGTAGCTATACTAAAATTACCAGTTTTATTACTATCAGTATATAATTGTATATCACCATCACTACCATCACCTTGCCATACTGAAGAAGTAACAATATTACTTATACTAACACTTCCTCCTGAAGACAAAGTCATAGCAAGTGCACTAACTTCAGAATCAGAATTACCAGTAATACTACAATTAGTACTATTACCCACTATAACATTAGAATCATTACAGCTAATATTTATACTACCACTTAAAGCTTTTACATTAATAGGAAGTAATACACTTAGTATTACTCCTATTAAAATAATCCTCTTTCTCACACTATCACTCCAAACTACTTATTTTACCTTTAACAAATTGATATAACTTAGCCACATCTCCAACCTTAATTTCATCATCAACATCAACAACATTACCCGCTGTTGCAAAATGTTCTTCCATAGTTATCTTTTTCTTCAAGTATTGATATAGTTTAGCAACATCTCCTACACTAACTTTACCATCACCAGTTGTATCGCCTTTAACTACTATAGTATAGTTAGCAACTAATTCATCATCTAAATATATATTAACCTTATTTCCAGTTCCAATTAAACCATTATCAAGAAGTTTATTAGTTATCTTTACATTATATATATTATCTAATCCCAAATCAAAATCATTAATACTTGTATTTAACTTAACATCAGTAATATATTTATCTTTAACTTTATAATTTTTAATCTCAGGAATAACTAATTTCCATTCTGCTACTAAAGTACTATCTTCAGTACCCATTTTAAATATATTATTATTAATACTACTATCAGTACCAGTAATATTCCATTTAACAAAACTATAACCTTTTCTTTCAGGAATAACTATTTCTTTTTCTTCATTATACTTTAAAGTATATTCATTAGTATTAATACCAGCATCAATAGTTAATTTATAACTATTAATTTCCCATTTAGCATATAAAATATGATCTTTATCTTCACTTACTATAGTATTTTCATCTACCATACTAATAAAACCATTTTCTTTATACCATCCTTTAAAAGTATAGCCTTTCTTACCTGGTACATCTAATGTACCATATTTACTATCATAAATAACTTCTTTAGTTTTATTATTAATACTACCACCATTTACTTCATAAGTAATAATATATTTATTAACATTCCATATCGAAGTAACAGTAATATCTTCATTTATCATAGTAAATTCATCACTAAGTTTATATTCTTTATCATTATACTTCCATCCTACTAAAGTATAACCTTTCTTAGTAATATCACTTTTCCAAGCAACACTATCTCCTGCTTCATAATCTTCAGTATAAATTTTATCTCCATCTTTATAAGTAATAGTATAAGTAATAAACTCAGATACATTAACATCACAAGTATCACTATAATTACCATCTACTGTAGTAACAGTAATAACTGCATCTCCATATTCTTTCGCAGTAATAACACCATTATTATCCACACTAACAATATCAGTATTACTACTCTTCCAAATAACTTCCTTATTATCAGCATTCTTAGGACTAATAGTATATTCTAATTTAATACTATTTTTGGTATCTAAATTCAACTTAACTTTCTTATTAACCAAAGAAATACCATTTACACCATAAGTTAAACTATATTCTTTTAATACTTCATCATTATATAATATTCTAAGTTTATCATTATCACCAAAATCACCATTAACTTTATATTTATTACCATCAAATATCTCAACATTACAATTAATACATTTAATATTACTAATAAACTCTTCAATATTATTATCAAGTACTTTAATACTATTCTTACTTAAATCATACTTAGTACTATTACAACTTACTAAATTATATTTATTTAACACTACATCTTCATATTTAATTAATAACTGATTATTATTAACCTCACTAGTACCATTAACAACCTTAATATTATCTATATCAAAATCATTATCAAATATATATTCTTTACTTAAATCATACTTAGTACTAGAAATATTAACTATCTTAAATGTTTTTAATAACTCATCACCATACTTAATAATTAGCTTATTATCTTCAATTGTTTTACTACATTCACTATCTAAATTAATATTCTTAAGTATAGTATCATTATCAACATCAGTACCAGTATAAATATATTCCTTTTCTTCATCTATCACATACTTATCACTAGTTATTTCTACTACTTTAATATTATAAGTTCCTGAATAAGTATTACTAATATCATATTTATAAGCAGCAATAACAACATATTCACCAACTTTATCGATACTAATATTACTTCCATCTATAACAACATCTTCATTTTCATCACTTATCTTAGTTAAAGTAGAAGTTTTACCTTTAGGTAATATCACTAATCTACTATCATTTTCTATATTTATACTTTTACTTTTATAAGTAACTAATTTAGTAGTAAATGGATTATTATATATATACAAGTGTGTTAATGCTGTATTCTTGCTCACGTCTAAACTTGTTAATTGATTATTATCTGCATACAATACTATTAATGCTGTATTATTACTTACATCTAGATTTGTTAGTTGATTACTTTCTACATCCAATGATATTAATACTGTATTATTACTCACATCTAAATTTGTTAATCGATTATTTTTTGCATACAATTCTGTTAATGATATTGCTCCACTTAAATTTAAACTTGTTAATTGATTACCCCTTACATGCAAATGGGTTAATGCTATATTATTACTTACATCTAATTCTGTTAATTGATTATCAATTGTGGCTAATTTTGTTAATGCTATATTCTTACTTACATCCAAACTAGTTAATTGATTATTAGATGTATACAATGTTGCTAATGCTGTATTATTACTCACATCCAAGTTTGTTAATTGATTATTAGATGCATCCAAATATTTTAATGACACATTTTTATTCACATCTATACTTGTTAATTGATTACTATATATAATTAAGTCTGTTAATTCTATATTCTTACTTACATCTATACTTGTTAATTGATTATTAAATGTATTCAAATATGTTAATGCTGCATTGTTACTAACATCTAAATTCGTTACTTTATTACTACTCACATTCAAATGTATTAATGCTATATTCTTACTTACATCTATACTTGTTAATTGATTATTATTTGCACTCAATTTTGTTAATACTGTATTCTTGCTTACATCTAGATTTGTTAATTGATTATATGGTGCCCATAACTCCTTTAATGCAATATTTTTAGCTAAATCTAAATTGCTAATTTTATTTCCTTTTTCCTCTCTACAAAAAGTAGAATTATTAATAGATCTGTGACATATATATCCAATATCCAAATGAGATAGTTTAGTATTACTAGATACATCCAAATTAGATAATTCATTATCTGCTAAATACAATTTTTCTAAATTATCAACCCCAATAAGATTTATATAAGCAAGTTTGTTTTGGTCTGCATATATTTCTTTTAACATTGTATTTTTACTTACATCTAATTCTGTTAGTTGATTGTTTTGAATTCCTAAAGTTTCTAACATTGTATTCTTGCTTACATCTATACTTGTTAATTGATTAATACCTACATCCAAATATATCAATGCTATGTTTTTACTCACATCTAAGTTTGTTAATTGATTATTATCTGCACGCAATACTGTTAATGCTGTATTTTTACTTACATCTATATTTGTTAATTGATTATAAGATACATTCAAAGCTGTTAATGCTGTTAATTTTTCTAATCCATCTACATTTTTAATTTTTTCTTCGTCAGATTTATTAAACATATCACAGTCCAACACAGTAATAGTCTCTAACTGCTCATCACTTAGGTTTGTAGTATATGGTAAATTAGTTTTATTTTTACTATTATAAGCATCTACTACACATTTATAAAAATTATCATCAGTAAAAGCATTATTTGCAGGACTACTATATATTTTTGAAGCTATAAAACTATTTATTACCGTAGGTTTAAAGAAAGCCTGATCTACAAATATGCCTATACCTAATATCAATATAATAAAACTACCAAGATATATTATTTTCTTTTTCATACTACCTACTCCTAATTATTTCTTTTTTTATTAAATAAATTTTTTCTTCTTAATACTATAAATAAAACAACTAGAGCAACAACCATTACTATACCTACAATTATCATATAAATAGAACCAGTTCCACTATTTGAAGTAATTTCTTCTTCAGTTTTATCAATAATTTTACCTTCTTCATTCTTTCTATTTATATTTAATATATAAGTTCTCTCTTCTTCGTTTTCAGCAGTCACTATTACTTTTAATTCATTATTTCCTACTTTTAAATCATCTAATATAACATAGCCAGACTTTTTATCATCTTTATATTCAACCATTCCTATTTTATTATTTTCAAAATAAACTTCACATGATGTCTCATCATCATTACATTTTAGTTCTATTTTTTCTTCATCAAATAAATCATTTAAATTTTTATCATTAATTGATATATTTATATTTGCTTTATCTGAATATTTAAGGTTTTCAGCATCTATACAAAGAATAGTATCATCGTTCATTTCTCCGTAGCAGCTCGCTATTCTAGTTATTTTATTATTAACTATTAAATCATAATTAGTTTTATTCTTAGAAAAATCCAAATCATAATTACTAAACTTAAAATTTAATATATAATTTTCTTTACTTCTATTATCTAGTCTAGTTATTTTTAATGTATATGTTTTTACACTACCTGACTCACTAGTTACTTTTACATAAAATGTATTTAATCCATATTTTAAATTCTTACTACCAGTATCACCACTTACAACAGAATTAGTATCTTTTCTAGTAGCACTAATAGTTACTTTATCACTATCTACTTCTAATTCATAACTAGTGGTATTCTCATTAAAATTAAATGTAGTTCCGCTTACAGTTAAACTAGATAGTGTATTCACTGTACTTGGTATTCTAATACTAACATCATCAGCAGTAAAATCTGTCTCGGTAAAATCAGTAGCATTAGATAATTTTACACTACTAAGTGATATTTTAGTATCTATATTACTTTTACTTCCAGCCTTTACTTTAAAAGTAACAACATTAAAATTACCTTTAGGATTATTACTAGTAACTAATACTATTTTATTACTATCAGTACCAACATCCCCACTATCCCAAATTGAATCTTTAGTAATACTAGATAATGTCAAATTATCTCCTAGTACTAAAGTAGCATCTATACCAGACACTTCTTCATCAATATTTCCTTTTACATAACAAGTAGTTTCTTCATTAGGGATAAGTTTTATTTTGTCACATGATAAATTAATACTACCTGTTAATGCTTTTACATTAACAGGTAATAATACACCAATTAATGCAATAAATATAATAATTTTCTTTTTCATAAATGTTCCACTCCTCTATCTTACATACTAATAATACTATATTTAATAATATTTTGCAATAATAAAAAAGTAATTGTTTTGAAATAAAACAAGTACCACTATTTCAAGTACTTGCTTATTTTATTCATTAAATAATCTTTATCTATTGGTTTTAATATATAGTCAGTAATACCAACATCTTTATATTTTTTAATATTATTCATACCATCATTCTTAGTAAGTATTATTACTGGTATATTAAATCCTTTAATATTCTTTAATTTTTTCATTACTACATTCCAAGATAAATACGGCACATCTTCATCTAATAATATTAAATCATACTTATCCCCTTTTCTAATTCTATCTAGTGCATCTTTACCCAAATTAGAACTATCATATAAAATATTATGTTTTTCTAATATCTTACTAATTAACTTAATACTAGAATTATTATCATCTACAATTAATATCTTTTTATTATTAACATAATTATCATAATTATCTTTATTATTATTAGTATATATCTTTTGATCTAATATAATAGTAGCAATAGTTCCTTTATTATATTCACTATTTACAAGTAAATTACCACCCATTATATTAATAGTCTTCCTTGCTCCATATAAACTATTTTGTTCTTTAGTATTTTTATTTAAACATTTTTCTAAATCTTCAGCCTTAATACCAATACCAGAATCTTCTACCTTTATAATTAATCTAACTATATCTTTCTTAAATATAGCATTAACAGATAATTCAACATATCCCTTATCAGTATACTTATAAGAATTACCTAAAATAGTATTTAGTACATTCTTTAAATTAATACTATCACCATATAAACTATTAGGAAGATTACTATCTATATTAAATCTAAAACTAATATTTTTATTCTCAAATAATTCTTTATTTTTACTTATTACTTCTTT
>ULOH01013625.1_pt1 | contig 24632 bp, 29 predicted proteins | sample 1952421 | NCBI WGS metagenome assembly ULOH01 (sample SAMEA4835599, study PRJEB28245) | human gut metagenome | biome: gut microbiome; material: fecal sample | place: Denmark | collected 2008
ATGCCATATAAAGTAGGAGTACGATATACCTCAACATTTAGTGATGGCATGATGCATTATTATATAAAAGAAGTAGAAAGACAGGCAAATTCAAATGTAACAGTAAATTATGTAATAACACCTGAACCAGGTAAAACAGAAGATGATTATAAAAATCAAACAGTACCAGGAAATGATACATATACAGGATATACTCATGGAACATTTAAAAATGGTAAAAAATATACAGAAATGGTTACAGGAGAATTTCCTGCTTTAAAGACTGATCAAACCATAAAATTCAATTTAATAATACAATTTCCTGATAATAATGAAAACCAAGACTCAGAAAAAGGAAAAACATTTAATGGTAAAGTAGTAGTAAACTCTGAACCAAAATCTTTTGCCGAAGATACATGGGAAACAATAGCATATAATACCTCATCTAATGTATATAATGTCGGAGATACAAAAAAAGTTTTAATAGGTAATAATTCATATACAGTCAGAATTGCTAATAAATCAACACCACCAGAAAAATGTGGTTTGGAAGATTTTTCACAAACTGCTTGTGGATTTGTAGTAGAGTTTGTAGATATAGTGGAAAAAAGAAAAATGAATAGTACCGGTACAAATGTAGGTGGATGGAGAGATTCTGAAATGAGAACCTATGCAAATGGAGCTTTCTTTAATAGCTTACCAGAAGAATTAAGAAATGTAATAAAATCAACAAAAGTAGTATCAGGACATGGAAGTACAACAGGTGAAACAAATTTTACAACAACAGATAATATATATTTACTAAGTGCTCATGAGGTATGGGAAGACGGAACTAGTAATCAAGTTTCTTCTCTTGATACAGCCTATAATCAAACAAGACAATTAGATTATTATGCAGATAACCACGTAACCACAAGTGAAAACCGCTCATATGCTATAAAGAAGAATATTAATGGTAATGCTTCCACTTGGTGGTTTCGCGCGGCTCGTTCTAACGATATCATTAATTTCCTTACTGTCTCTAACACCGGCGCCTGGACTTACTATGCTGCTTCCAGTACTTATGGCCTAGCTCCAGCTTTCCGTATCGGATAATTGTGCAAACTAAGTGTAAAGCAGAAGATAGAAATAAAACAAGAATAGGAAAATCGGTTCCGGTAAGGAAACAATTGAGGTACCAAAAATAATGAAAGAAAAATATAATAAAAAAATACTAAATGTATATAAAATTAGTTTTAATATTAAATGTGAAATGTTATTTTTAGTAGCCAATTTAAAAAATAATAAAAATAGTAGATATAAAGATTCTGTAAGCGATTATTGTGATAAAGAATATAAACTATTTACTTATTTAATAAATTATAAAATAAGTAATTTTGAAGATATAGTATATTGTAATGTAACTATTAAATTAGCTAGAAGTTATTTAAAAGTTTTATATAATAAATTTTTTAGATATGTATGGTTTACAAGTTAATGGAATATATGATAATTATGAATGTGTAAGAAGAAAAAGAAAATTAAGAAAAATGATTAAAAAGAATATTGATATTAATGATATATATTGTTCTATTACATGTTTTAAGGCATATATAAGTTTAGGTAATTGTTATAATAATATAAAGTACAAGATAATGAATTAGTATTATTACTTTTTGCAACTGGTAGTCATAGTGACTTATTTAATAGATAGGGAAATATAAAAACCTATTTTTGAGAATTGAGATAGATGTTGTAAAAAATTTTTCCTTTACAATATAAGTAAATAAGTGTTAAAATATAGTTGTTACAGATTTAAGTGGGCTTTATATCCCACTTTTATTAATATTTAGGAGGCATATGAAAGAAAAGTTAGATATTATTAAAAAAGAGATTACAGAGCCAATGAATAAGATGGATATTATTGTTGATTCAATTGATTTTGTTAATGAGAATAATTATTACTTCTTAAAAATAGTGTTAGATAAAGTTAATGGAATTGATTTAGATACAATAGTTGAAGCAACAAATGTTATTAATCCAATAATTGATAAGTTGGATTTAATAGAAGAAGAATATGTACTTGATATATCAAGTAAAGAAAGAGGATAGTTATGGACGGAAAAGAATTTATTAAAGCCTTAAAAAATATGGCAAAAGATTTAGTTATTGATGAAGATTATATTTTTGCAAGTATGGAGCAAGCATTAATTACTGCTTATAAAAAGAATTTTCATTCTAAGAGTAATGTTAAAGTAGAAATTAATAAAGAAACTGGTGATATTAAAGTTTATACATATTATGTAGTAGTTGATGATTATATTGATGGACCAGAAATTGTTGATGAAGAGGGAAATATTACTTATGGAGAACCTGAAATTCCAGAAGATGCTCAAATGCTTCTAGAAGATGCTAAGAAAATTGATCCAGATGCAAAAGTTGGAGAAACAATTAAACAAGAAGTTACTCCTAAAGATTTTGGAAGAGTTGCAGTTTCTACGGCTAAACAAGTGTTAACTCAAAAAATAAGAGAAGCAGAACGTACTTCAATTGTTAATGAATACATTGGAAAACAAGATGAAATAATGGTTGGTATGCTTGCTATGGAAGATAATAAAAATTATTATGTTGATTTAGGACGTGCTAGAGGAATATTACCTAAGAGCGAAATGATTCCTGGGGAAACTGTTAAGATGGGATCTTCTATTAGAGTTTATTTAACAAAAGTAGAAGAAAGTACTAAAGGACCACTTATTCTTTGTTCAAGAAAAAATACTAATTTTGTTAAAAGATTATTTGAAGTTGAAATACCTGAACTTGCAGATGGAACTTTAGTTTTATATAATGTTGCTAGAGAAGCTGGTATTAGAAGTAAAGTTGCTGTTTATAGTACCGTTAATAATATCGATGCTATTGGAACATGTATTGGTGAAAAAGGAACTCGTATTGCAAATATCTTAAAAGAATTAAATGGTGAAAAAGTAGATTTAATTAAATATGATGAAGATGATGCTACATTTATTGCTAATGCTCTTAGTCCTGCTAAAGATGTTATTGTAAACATTATTGATAATACTAAAAATAGAGAAGCACTTGCCATTGTAAATAATGAAAACTTATCTCTTGCTATTGGTAAGAAAGGTATAAATATTAAACTTGCTAGTAGATTAACAAAATATCGTATAAATGTTAAGACATTAGACCAGGTTAATGCTGAGGGAAATGAAAACTAAGAAAGTACCAATGCGTATGTGTGTTCTTACTCATGAGAAATTACCTAAGAAAGAACTACTTAGAATTGTTATAAGTGATAATAAGATAGTAGGAGATTTAACTGGTAAATTAAATGGTAAAGGATGCTATTTAAAAAAAGATAAAGAAATTATTGAAGAAGCAAGAAAGAAAAAAGTTTTAAACCATATTTTTAATATGGATGTAAGTGATGATGTATACGAGAATTTAAAAGAATTAGTATAAGAAAGGAATGATACTTATATGACTATAAAAGAATATGCTAGTGAAATGGGATTTACAGTCCAAGAAGTACTTAATAAATGTCGTGATTTAGGATATAAAGCAACAGATGGAAATTTTAATTTAGATGATGATGCAATTATTATGCTTGATAACTCAATGAATTTAATTAGTACTGATAGTGATGCTTCATTTGAAGAAATTGATGCTTTAGATGATGCTGTTGATGAAATATTAGGAGATAATCATCATTATAGTGAAAAAAATCAAAAATTAAAGAAAAAGAATAATAAGGTTAATAGAGATAATATTGAGTATTTAAATAAGAAAAAAGATATGTATAAAAATAAATCAAAATTATCTAGTAATAAACAAGATGAAAATATTATCCTTTATAAAGAGGGAGATACTGTTGGAGATATTGCTAATAAATTAGGCAAGAGTAGTAATGAAATAATTATGAAATTAATGAGTTTAGGAACAATGCTTAATTTAAATCAAAGTATTGATTTTGAAACTGCTGAAATTTTAGCTCTTGATTATGGTATGACTCTAAAAAGAGAAGAAACAAGAGATATTACTAATTTTGAAGAATATGAAATTGTTGATAATCCGGATGATTTAATTAATAGACCTCCAGTTATAACTGTTATGGGACATGTTGATCATGGTAAAACAACTCTTTTAGATTATATTAGATCTACTAATGTTGCTGAAGGAGAAGCTGGTGGTATAACTCAAGCTATTGGTGCTTATCAAATTGATTATAATGGAAGTAAAATAACATTTATCGATACTCCAGGACATGCTGCGTTTACCGAAATGAGAGCAAGAGGAGCAAGTATTACTGATATCGTAATTATAGTTGTTGCTGCTGATGATGGGGTTATGCCTCAAACTAAAGAAGCAGTAGATCATGCTTTATCTGCAAATGTACCTATTGTAGTTGCTGTTAATAAAATGGATAAACCAGATGCTAACCCAGAAAGAATTATGGAAGAAATGGCTGCTTTAAATATTACTCCTGAAGCATGGGGTGGAACTGTTCCTTTTGTAAATATTTCTGCTAAAACTGGTATGGGCGTTGATAAACTACTTGAAACAGTACTTGCTATTGCTGAGGTAAGTGAACTTAAGGCTAATCCAAATAGATATGCAATTGGTACTGTTATTGAATCAAGAATTGATAAAAATATGGGTGGAGTTGCTAGTCTTTTAATTCAAAATGGTACTTTAAGATTAGGTGATCCAATTGTTGTAGGTACTACTCATGGACGAATAAGAACACTTCGTAATGACAAGGGTGAAAATATTTTAACTGCTGGACCAAGTACTCCTGTTGAAATAACAGGTCTTGCAAGTAATCCATCTGCTGGTGATAAATTTATGGCTTTTGAATCAGAAAAACAAGCTAGAGAAGTTGCTGAAGCTAGATTAATTGCATCTAAAAATAAAACAACAACTAAAGAGGTAATTAGTTTTGATGATTTATTTAATAAGATTAAATCAGGGGTTAAAGAAATAAATGTTGTTTTAAAATGCGATGTTAGGGGTTCTGAAGAGGCTGTTAAAAATTCTTTAGAAAAAATTGATGTTGAAGGAGTTAAAATTAAAGTAATTAGAAGTGGTATTGGAACAATTACTGAAAGTGATATAGTTCTTGCTAATGCATCTAATGCAATTGTTATTGGTTTTAATGTAGTTCCATCTGCTATTACTAAAGAAGTTGCTAAGAGATATAATGTTGAAATTAGATTATATCAAATTATCTATAAATTAGTTGAAGAAATGGAATCAGCTATGAAAGGTATGCTAGAACCTGAATACGAAGAAAAAACTATTGGTAACGCTGAAGTTAAAAAATTATTTAAATTTAGTAAAGTTGGTACAATTGCTGGATGTATTGTAACTAATGGTGTTATTAAGAATAAATCTAAAGTAAGAGTTATTCGTGATGGTGTAATAATTTATGATGGCACAATTTCATCAGTTCAAAGAGAAAAAGATACTGTTAAAGAAGTTAAAAGCGGTTATGAATGTGGTATTACAATCGAAAACTTTAATGATTTAAAAGAAGGAGATTGTTTTGAAACATATGAAATGATTGAGGTAAAAAGAAAATGAGTAAAATTAAATTAGAAAGAATTGCATCTTCAATTTTAAGAGAATTATCTTCTATTATTTATGAAGAAGTTCATAATGAGATAATTAAAAGTGTAACTATTACTGAAGTTAGAGTTACTAATGATTTATCAATGTGTAAAGTTTTCTATACTTTTTATGGAGATTATGAAAAACAAGAAGTTCAAGCAGAACTAACTAACGCATCTTCATTTTTAAGAACTGAACTTGCTAAAAGAATTGATATAAGAAATACTCCTGAAATTAGATTTGTTTATGATGAATCTACTGAATATGGAGAACATATTGATGAAATAATTGAGGAAATTCACGCTGAAGCAAATGAATAATGGTTTGCTAGTTGTAAATAAACCCAAAGGTATGACATCAAGAGATGTTGTAAATAAGGTTTGTCGTAAATTTAATACTAAAAGTGTTGGACATATAGGTACTCTCGATCCCTTAGCGGAGGGAGTACTTGTTTGTTTAATAGGTAAATATACTAAACTTGCTAATGTTTTAGTAGAGCATAACAAAGAATATATTGCATCTTTTAAATTAGGTATTTTAACTGATACTTTAGATATAACGGGTAAGGTTTTAAAAGAAGGTAAAAAAGAATTTAGTAAAGATGAAATAACTAGTGCTTTAAATCATTTTAAAGGAAAATATAATCAAGAAGTTCCTATTTATAGTGCTGTTAAGGTTAATGGTAAAAAGTTATATGAATATGCAAGAAATAATATTGATGTTAAGTTACCTAGTAAAATAGTAAATATTTATGATATTGAACTTATAGATATTAAGGACGATATTATTACTATTAAATGTAAGGTATCTAAAGGAACTTATATTAGATCTTTAATTAGAGATATAGGTGCATTTTTAGATACATATGCTACAATGACTAGTTTAGTTAGAACAACTTTAGGTAATTTTAATATTGATGAAGCATATATTTTAGAAGATATTGAAAATAATAATTATAAATTATTAAAATTAACTGATTTTTTAGATGTAGTTACAAAGAAAATTGATAATGAAGAAGATTATAAACATATTAAAAATGGTAATGTGATGAACATAAATACAAATAACTATATCTTATTTACTTATGAAGGTGAAGATATCGCATTATATGAACCATTTGATAATAAAATTAAACCATTAATAATGTTTTAAAAGATTCATGGGTAACTGTGAGTTTTTTATTTGCTTAATTAATTAAATGTTTGCGGTTTCAAACTGAAACCGCAAAATAAATTATAAAACAACTTAATCTAATTTTTTCTTGACATTAGTTTTCTTTTACATTAGATTAAATATACCTCCTTATTTATATTTTAATTAAATAAAATAATTGTAGGAGAGAGAATGAATGAATTAATTAAACAGGAAAAAATAGAAAATTTAATTTATGAAATAAGAGGAAAACAGGTAATGTTAGATTCTGATTTAGCAAGGTTATATGAATGTGCGAATGGTACTAAAAGCATTAATCTTGCTGTAAAAAGACATATAAATAAGTTTCCTGAACAATATATGATTCAAGTTAATGAAGAATAATTTGTACATATTTGTGGTCCCAATTTGGGACCGCAAAACAAAAAAAGATTTTTACCATATGTTTTTACTGAACAAGGAGTTGCCATGCTTGCAACTGTATTAAAAACACCAGTAGCTGATTCGATTAGTATGAAAATAATTGATGCATTTGTTTATATGAGAAAATACATATCAAATGACTTAATAAAAAACAATGATATTTTAGTTAATCATGAAAATAGAATTTTAAAACTAGAAGAATCTTTTAATAAATTATCAAGCAAACAAAATTCTATAATTTTTGAAGATAAAATCTATGATGCTTATTCAATTTTACTTGATATATTTAATAATGTGAAAAAAGAAATAATAATTATTGATAATTTTGCTAATAAAGAATTACTAGACACTTTAAAACATATTGATAAAAATATAATTATTATATCTAAGAATATAGATAATGTTTTAATAAGTAAATATTGTAAACAATATACAAATATAAAATTTATTAATAATAATTCTTTTCATGATAGATATATAACTTTAGATAAAAAAGAAGTATACGTAAGTGGAATGTCTTTAAAAGATATAGGTAAAAAATACAGCTACATATATAACATGAATGAGCCTTTATTTATTAATGAGTTAATTAAAAGAATTGATAATATAATAGATAAATAAATTGAATAACTTTATTATTTATTGTAATATAATACATAAGATTTAGAAGGTGAATATTTTAATGCAAACAAATAAAGAAGAAAGAGTTTTAAATTATTATGTTTTATGTAATAAATTAAAAGATGTTATTAGAACTGGTTGGAAAAACTGGAATGTTAAAAGAGATAGACTAGAAAGTGTTGCTGAACATGTTTATGGCGTTCAAATGTTAGCAATTGCTATGAAAAGTGAATATAGTTATGATATTGATATAATGAAAGTTATTTTAATGCTAGCAGTTCATGAATTAGGTGAAACAGTTATAGGTGATTTAACTCAGTTTGATATATCTAAAGAAGAAAAAGAAATAATAGAGCATGAAGCAGTTTCTAAAATATTAAGTGGAATACTTGATGGAAAAGAAATTGAAAATTTATTTCTTGAATTTGATTCGCATTCAACAAAAGAGGCAATGTTTGCTTATATGTGTGATAAACTAGAATGCGATTTACAATGTAAATTATATGATGAAGAGGGTTGTGTAGATCTAAATAAGCAAGATGGAAATAACACATTAAATAATAAAATAGTTCATGAATTACTTGCATCAGGTGCATCTTGGTCAGAAATGTGGTTAAAATTTGGACAACAGATTTATCCTTATGATAATAATTTTAGAAGTATTTCTAACTATGCAATAACTCATAAATTAAGAAAATAAAATGTGGTTTCAATTTGGAACTATAATTAAATTTATTAGGAGGCACTTATTATGAATATTTTAATAGTAGAAGATGATGATTATAAATATAAAAATATTGTTAGAGATTTAAAAGTGATAGTCGAAGATTTAAATATATTTAGATTAAATAATTGTATGGATGCTTTGATGTATTTTAGATCATTAAAAAATAATAGTGATAATGATTATGATTTATTAATTACAGATAATTATATGCCTCTTCGTAAGGATTCGTTTGATTTGGTACAATCGGCGATTTATATAATTAATAGTTTTAAAAATGATGTAAGTGAAAGTGTACCTATTTGTGTTTGTTCTAGTGATAAATTTAATGTTAAATGTGATTATGATTATAGTGTTTTATATGAGCCAACTAAAAGTTTACAGGAAAATTTTTCTAAAATAATTGATGATATAAATCGTAAAAAAGATGATTTAAAAGATGAAAAGATTTTAAAAATTTATATTAAATAGATGTCTTATTTATGTAAGTGAACATAAAATTAAAAAATAGAATTAAATATGTTGTAGATAATTAAAATATTTTCTATAATATATTTAGAGTTGCTGGTTTAGTATAGTGGCAATACAGAAGCATGGTAAGCTTCAGCGAACAGTTCAATTCTGTTAACCAGCACCAGATTGATAGGAAACTCGAACTTTTCGAGTAGTAATAAATATTAACTAGAAGTACCGTCTAGTTAATAAAAGAAGAAATATTAGAAAAAGAATACGACTACTTTGCTTAGTCGTATTCTTTGTTTATACTAAATTTTTGATAATTTAGAAACACACTTGCACATTGACATAATCAATGAGCGTGTGTAAAAGGATTTGTCCTTTTAAATCCTAAAAATATTTATAATTAATGTAAATATTTAATAAAAGTATGTTATAATAAACAATTAACAAAGGGAGGTTTTATTTATGAATCGATTAGAGTTTAATGAGGTTTTAAAAACACTTGGTATTAATAATCCTTTAATTAGCACAACAGGTAGATATGGTGAAAGTGAACAAGTTCATTTTTGGCAAAATATTGCAATATATTTTGAAGGAAGTTATTATACAGTAGTTAGAGGAAAAGTACCTCTAGAAGTTGCAAATATTATTTATCAAAAATATCCAAATAATCCTTATGAAATAAGAGTTGATGGTGGTTGCAATGATTATGTTCCAAATGAACATGCTGTTGATGATAAATATAAAAGAGAAATACAAGAGCATATAGAAAAAGAACATACCTCTGATGAATATTTAGAAGATTGCAAAAGGTCTAGAAAAAATTTATTAAGAAGAAAAAGTGATAATAAATATATTGAAACATATCATATTGATTCAAAAGAAGGTTTAGTTATTCTTTTAACTGAATTAAAAGATTACTATGCAAGAAAACAAGGATTACCAGAAACAGAAGTTCAAAAATTTGATGATATAATGTTTAGTATTAATACTGAAATTTTAAGGAGAGTAAATCCAAACATTACAACTTATGATTGGATGCAAGGAAGTAAAGAGTGTTCCCAATTGTTTAATGAAACACTTCAAAAAAATGAAACTACTGGTTATGGACGTGCTTTGAGAAGATTAATAGACAAATTTGATAAAACAATTAATCCATTTATTAATGAAGAAATAGAACTAGATTCTATGGAAAATTATTTACAAAATATTACTATTAATTCAAATACATATAATTCAGTAAATGGAGAAAATAGAAAAAATTGCTGTTATGTTTCTATTAAAGATAAAAAAACAAACAACGAAGTAAAATATTATAGAAATCCAAATGGTTTCTCATATCAATTAATGTATTGTTTTGGACCTAAACAATATGCAACAGTATTACATTACTTTGATGAAAAAGATTCAATTGGTATAAATGACACAAAAGAAAAAAGTGGAGAATACATATACATAGAATATTTTGGTGATAATGTAAAAGATAAAGTAGACATTAGATATAATATTACACATGATATTGCTGGAAAAACTTACAAGACTAAAAAACCTATTACACAAGAACAAAAAGATTATATTTATGCTCAGCTTGAATATGCAATAGAATTGGCTTCTACAATTACAATTGATAATATGAAGAAAAAAGGATATTCTAAGAAATTAGTATCAGATAAAAAATAAAAAGGAGGAAATATATCTATGAAAGTAAAAACAACTAATGCATTAATGAAATATTTAAGAGAACAACATAATATTTCTATTGATGGTTCAAAAGATAAAAAGAATTTAAGAAATATTGGATACTATCATGGTTACAAAGGTTATAGATATATTAAAAATCCTAAAAACAGAATAACATTAACTAGTTTTGATGAAATAGTATCTATCGTTGATTTTGATACTAAATTAAAAAGTTTATTATATTCACAAATAATGCAAATAGAAACTATTTCTAATAATTGTGTTTTACAAACTTTAGTTGAAGAATATAAAACTGATAACTTTAATGATGTTTATGAATATGGTATGACTGATTATAGAAATTATAAAAATGATAATGAATATAAAGAAAAAATGAAACATCGTATTAAAGTTCAAAACAATATATATTCTTCATTATCGAAATGCTACAATAACGGGAATAAAATAGTTAGTCATTTTTATTCAAAAGATCGTTATGTACCATTGTGGGGAATTTTTGAAATAATAACTTTAGGTGTATTCGCTGATTTAATAAAAAGTTTAGAATTAAATGTAAGGTTAAAAATAGCTAGACAAATGAATATTAATAAGGCTTATGATACAAATGCATTATTTCCAGAAAAAATAATGTATTTAATAAAGGCATTAAGAAATTCCATTGCTCACAATGATGTAGTATTTGATGTTAGATTTAAAGATACCAAAGTAGTAAGTTCATTATGTAAATTTTTAGAAAATGAAATCAATTGTCAAAATGTAGATTTTAATACTATTACAGATTATATTATTCTTATTTCATTTTTATTAAAAAGCTATGGACTTCCAAAAACTGAAATTAATAGATTTATAAATGATTTCGAAAAAATAGCAGAAGAATTTAGAAATAAGATTTCTATTAATATTTATAATCAAGTTATTTACACAGATAATAAGTTAAAATTAAATGCTTTACGAAATTATATAAAAAAATAGCATATATATTGCATAATTTTACTAATTATGGTATATTATAAATGTGAATGGCGGTGAATGTCTTCGGACTACACCTGAGCAAGTTGGATGCGTCTAACTTGCTTTTATTTTATATAAATGATATACTTATATTAGTTAATAGATATTACTAACTATATCTTTTGTCTTAGAAGTTGTTCTACTTCTTCCCTTAGAGCACCATTATTTTAATATTTTGAACTTTGTAAGTTCTTTTTTTCTATAAATATATTGAAAGTGAGGAAAATATGTATAGGTTAATAAATCATTTGTTTAATATTAATTTAGTATTACTCTTTGTCTATTTAATTATCGTTATAATTTTATATATTTTTAAAAATAAAATTAATAATAAGGTTAGCAGAATAATTTTATTATGTCCATTATTTATGGCAATTGTTCATTATATTTATTATTATGTTCCTAGTGATTTTCAGTTTAATATTTTTTTGATAGTTTATATTTATCCAATATTAATTATTCTATGGCAGTTGTTTAAAAGATTCAAAAAGGTATTTAAAGTTTTATTTTATATATTAATGTTTTTTGGAATGTTTGGTTATATTTTAACTTATTATGTTACTTTACAAATGGATAATTTACATGTATTAACAAGATATAAATATACGAATAGTTTTAATAAGACTATAGAAATATTAAAGAAAGAATACGTATTAAATGAACAAAAAAAGATAGATTATAATTATTTGTATGATAAATATTACAGTTTGATTAAACAGGCTGAAGAAAATAATGATGAAAAGTTGTATATGAAAACAATGTATGAATTTTCTTCTAATTTTAAAGATGGTCATTTTATTTTTAATATATTTGATGAACAAATAAAAAATAATTTTTATAAACAATATTATAATAAAGATTATGGATTTGGAACTATTTTATTAAGTAATGGAAAAGTTTCTGCTATTTTAGTTGATAAAGATAGTGAAGCATATAAAAAGGGTTTAAGAGATGGAATGATTGTTACTAAAAAAAATAATTTAAATGTTGAAGAGGTTATGAGAGATATGGTTATTCCTCAAAAGAATTATCCAGTCTTAGAAGATGAATTACTATTTAAATCTTTTTATTTATTTGCTACTGGTAATGAGAAAGTTAATGTAACTTTTATTAATAAAGATGGTAAGGAAAAGAATATTGAAGTAAGTTCTATTAGCGATGAAAATAATAAACCGGAAAAATTATGGAATAAAATTATGTATTATGATGAAAAACTAAATAATTTTGATACTAAGGTTATAAATAAAAATATTGGTTATATTGTTATTAATCACGAAAATACTGATATATTTAAGGGATTAATTGGTTACGGAATTGATGATGCTTCTTATTATATGAATGAACTTTTAGATAAAAAAATAGGTAACTTAGTTAAGCAAGGTATATCAACATTAATTTTAGATTTAAGAAACAATAATGGCGGATATTTAGTTGAGGCAGAGGCAATAGCATCAATGTTTACGAAAGATAGCTATTTTGTTCTTAAAGAAGCTAAATATAATAGTAATTTGTTTAACAAATCTTACTTAAAGGGAAATGGTAAATATAGTAATTTAAAACTAGTTGTATTAGTTAATTCAAATACGATTAGTTCTGGTGATATTTTAACTTATTTATTAAAAAAGAATGAGAATACAATAGTTATTGGTTTTACTAATTCAAATAATTCTTCACAAAGTATAGGTGGATTAATATTGTTAAGTGGCGGTAAATCTTCAATAGTGTATCCTACTTATAAAGCATTAGATGAAAATGATAATATTTTTATTGATCCTGATTATAATAGAGATGCTACTTTAAAATTGGATGTTAGAATTAATTTAAATAAAGAAAATATTAAGGATATAGTATATTCTAATGATGATTATGATTACTTATTAGAATATGTAGTAAATAATTATCTAGAAGATGAGAATTAAACGGATTAAATATGATAAGTAATGGAATTATATAATAGAGAGTAATAAAGAAAAAATGTTATTATTTCTAAATCATCTTAAATGTTAATAATTAGTGCGTAATTTCCATTTATAATTGGTAGTGTTTTTCCAAGTAAAATGTTATCTTTGATTTAAGAAAAGGAGAAGATAAAAAAGAATTTAGGTAAAAAAATAGCTGAATTAAGAAAAAAGAATAATTTATCACAAGAAGAATTAGCAGAAAAAGTAGGTGTTGCTAGACAAACGATTTCTAAATGGGAAATTGGTGATACTACTCCTGATATTAATCAAGTAAAGATTATATCTAAAATATTTAATATAAGTATTGATGAACTAGTAGATAACGATATTAATAATGTTATAGTTGAAAAGGTTAGTAATACGGAAAAGTTAGCAGGAATTACTATCAAAATATTAAAGGTATTTGGTATAATGCTTATTGTTTTTATTACTTTGATATTCTTATTTGTTATAATTTTTATGGTTGATATGCCTAGAAATGATTATGATATAGTAGGCAGGACTAAAATTAGTTGCAACTTAGATAATGAGAAATATGAATATGAAGCAGAATACAATAAAAATTATCAGGTAATAAATAGTGGAGGAGATGCTTATATAATGAATCATACTGATATTGAAAGTTATGAAGATGTTAATAAGATAGTTGCTCATATAGAAGATTATTTTAAGGATCATGGTGGAAAGTGTACTGTCGTAAATGATAATTAATATTAAAAAATTGTTGTAGAATTATTAGAAATATTAATTGGATTTTACTTAAAAAATAAAGATAAGAAAACAAATTCTTATCTTTATTTTATAATAGATTCTAATGCAAGATAAATCATTTTATTTAAATTAAGTTGTCTTTCTTCTGGAGTGTAATCATTACCTTTTTCAAAAGGACTATCAGTTATGGTAACTAAACAAGTAGCTTCTTTATCTAAATAATCAGCAATACTGTAAAGTCCAAACGATTCCATTTCACTAGCAAGTAATTTAATATTTTTAGGTATCTGTTTATTTAAATGGGGAGTAGGAATATATGGTTCAAATATTTCAGAAGTATATAATCCACCTTTTTTTAATTCCATACCAAGATTTTTTGCTCTAGTTTCAATTGTTTGATTTAAATTATTAGAAGATGAAACTTTCTTAGCGTTACTTTTACACATAGCGTATCTTATATTAGAAAAAGAAAATGAATAACTTCCTAAAACAATATCTCCAACTGATATATTGGGATTAAAAGCACCAGCTGATCCTATTCTAATTATCTTTTTAACATTATAAATTTGATACAATTCATATGCATAAATACATACACTTGCACATCCCATTCCTGATCCTATAACTGTAACTTTTTTACCTTTATAGTAACCAGTATAACCAAGCATATTTCTAACTGTATTAATTAATTCCGCATTTTCTAAATAATTTTCTGCAATATATTTAGCCCTTAGAGGATCACCTGGAAGTAATACTCTAGAAGCTATATTTTTCTTATCTGTTACAATATGTATTGGATTCACTTTTATCAACCTACTTTCTAACTTATTATATCATGATAATTATAATTTAAGAAATAAACTTACAGTTTAAATAAAAACATTTATAAATTATTAATATTTAGTTATAATAATATTGGAGGTTTTATTCTTATGCTATTAAATAAAGAAAACTATGGAAGTTACAATTTATATACAATTAAAACTGATCGATTTAAAACATGTCATGTTGAAATAATTTTTAGAAATAATGTAGTGCCAGAAGAATTAACAATTAGAAACGTACTATTTGATACTTTATTAGAATCAAATAAAAATTATCAAACTAATAGATTATTAAATATTAAACTAGAAGAATTATATAACGCATCTATTTATACAATTACCAATAAAGTAGGTAATATGTTATTAACTAATTTTTGTATCGACTTTTTAACTCCTAAATATAGTGAAGAAAAAATAGTAGAAGAATCTTTTAAATTATTATTCGATTTAATATTTAATCCTTTAACATCAAATAATGAATTTGATAAATCCACTGTTGATTATGTTAAAACTAAGTTAGAATCAGAAATAAAATCTATTATTGAAAATCCTCGAAAGACAGCAATAATAAACGCTTTAAAAACATTAGGTGATACTCCAACTAGTTATGAAGCAAGTGGTAATTTAAATGATTTAAATAAAATTAACAACTGTAATTTATATGATTATTATGAAAAAACTATTCAAAATGACTACATTGATATTTATGTTATTGGTAATTTAGATATGGAAAAAGTAAGTAAAATAATTAAAAAATATCAAAAATTTGAAGTTATAAAAAATCACGATATTACAGTATATACTAAAGAAGAAAAAAGAAAGTTAATTAAAGAACATAAAGATACTAATTATTTCCAAACTAATTTAGTTTTCTTACTTAATCTAAATAATTTAACTGAACATGAAAAGAATTATGTTGCTAATATTTATAATATTATTTTAGGTGGAGGATCACTTCAAACTAAGTTATCTAAAAAATTAAGAATTGATAACTCACTATGTTATAATGTTCAATCTTCTTATTTAAAGTATGATAACTTAATTATGATATCTACCGGAATTGATATTAATGGAGAAGAAAAAGCTATTAAATTAATTAAAGAAGCTATTAATGAAATGAAAAATAATATAACTGATGACGAATTAAATGAATCTAAAGAACTAATTTTATCCAGTCTAAATATGTTAGAAGATTCTCCCGGAAGAATTATTGATAATGAATTCTATATTAATTTAGGTCTTATTGATAAATTAGAAAATAGAATAAATAATTTTAAAGAAATAACAAAAGAAGATATATATAATTTAGCAAACAAAATTAATATATGTACTATTTATTCTTTAAGAGGTAATTTAAATGAAGAAAATTAAATTAGAAAACACAAATGAAGTTTTATATTATGATAAATTAGATAATGGCTTAGAAATATATATGCTGCCAAATAATAATGTTAATAAATTTTATTTAACTCTTAATACTAGATTTGGCTCAATAAATACTAAATTTAAATATGATAATAAAGAATATGATATGCCTAAAGGTATTGCTCATTACTTAGAACATCTGTCTTTTAATATGGAAAATGGCTCAGTTTTTAATCATTATAGTAAAATTGGGTCATCAATTAATGCTTTTACTACTTATGATATAACAAGTTATAATGTTACTAGTAATAATAGGTTTAAAGAAAATTTAGAATATCTTCTTGAATATGTTTATACTCCTTATTTTACTAAGGAACTATTCCAAAGTGAAAAAGGTGTCATTGAAGAAGAAGTTAAAATGTATAAAGATGATCCAGGGATGACTATTGTTAATGGTACTCTTAATAACGTATTTGTTAATGATGAAAGAAAATACCTAGTTGGAGGTACTGTTAAAGATGTTAAAAGTATAAAATTAGAAGATGTAATAACTTGTTATAATGCATATTATAATCCTAAAAATATGTTTTTAATAATAACAGGTAATTTTAATCCTAATGAAGCATTAGCAATTACTTCTGAACAAATGAATAAATTAAATATTAATAATGATTTTAATGTTAAAGATATTTATCCAAGAGAACCAGAAAAAGTAAATAAAAAAGAAGAAATAATTAAAATGAATGTTGATAAACCTAAAGTATCAATTGGAATTAAAATACCTAAAAATAATTTTAAAAATTTAAAATTAGATAATTATTTACTTAAAATTTATATTTCAAGTATTTTAGATATTAATTTTGGAAATACATCTTTATTATTAGAAGAATTACAAAAGGGAAGTATTGTTGATGATTTAGATTATACAGTAATAGAATCTAATGATTATTTTATAGTTCTTATTTTATCATCTACTTATTATCCGGAATATTTTAAAGATAAAATAATTGAAAAGTTTAATTCTTTAAATATAGAAGATTCTGATTTAAAAAGAGTAGCTAAAGTTAATATTAGTAATTATATTTTATTATTTGATTCAGTAGTTGCTGTTAATAACTATATTATGGATGAAGTAATGGATAACAATGAAGTAAATACTGGATTTATGAATATAATGCGTAATTTAAATATCGATACATGTAAAAAAATATTAACTAAATTAAATAATTATGATTATACAATATGCAAGATAATGCCTAAAAATAATGAATAGCGAACATAATGTTTGCTTTTTTAATATATATATGCTATAATATAGACATATTTAAGGGGGAAAATTAAAATGGAAAATATGATTATAGCATTTGATTATGTTGGAATGGATAACAATATACATACTGAGGTATATAGACATTATAAAGAAGAACCATTTATAGTTAGTCCAACTGTAGAGTTTGCATATATTCCAGCAAAAAGAATATTACAAAGAAATTTAGCATCAATTGTATCATTTAATGTTTATTATTTTGATAATGAAGGGAAATATATTAAAGAATCTTATTATATTTGTAGTAAAAAAAATAAATATAAAAAATTTTTAAATAAAAATTATGAAAACGAAAAAGAAAAATTAGAACAATTGAAATTGCAAATATCTTTATTAAATATTCTTAGTAGAATTAATAAACATGCAAATGATACTAATGTTTCGTTAAATGAGACAGTCGGAGATTTTATGAACCATTCTCATCTTTGCAAATCAAGAAGTGAATTACTTACTAAATTAGATGAGTGGATATCACTACAAGAAGAAAGTAAAATTAAAAGAAAATAATTTAATTACCGGCAGGGAAATCAAAACCCACCGGAATTTTTTATTTAAATTATTTTTTTTATATTCATTATCAACATATAAAATACCATCATTAAAATCGGGAAGAATATCACTTTCTTCAATTTCTACATCAAATAAATTTGCAAGTTTAACTGTGTTTACTTTTTTTATTTCAATCGTATTGTGATCAATGTAATATTGATTTGTATCAAATGCAATATCAAGATTTGTTTTAATTTCATTAATTTTATAATCTAAAATATCTTTATTCATATTTTTATTCATTAATTTTATTTTTCCATTCTTATCGGTCTATTCGACAATTCAAATTTATATGAATCTGTGTTGCATATTATATCATATATTTTTGAAGAAACAAGTTCATATTTTCTTGTTAAAAAAGTATCAGGTATTTTAGAACTAATTAATATATCACATTTAATTTTTTTTAAATAATGTTGTCCTATATTGTCAAAACCAAGTACTTTAACGTATTCAATATCATATTTTTTTCTATCTTCTTTAGTTAGTCCAATTAAAATATGAATAAGCATTCTTCTAATTCGATTATAAGTATATCTTTTTGATTTAACCTTACTTATTAATTCATCCAAAGTTTTACAATTATTTATTTCTTTAATTAGTTTATATTCAATACCTTCATCAACAGTTAAATATCTACTTAAATCCTTATCAGTAATAATTTTATATTTAATTAACTTAAATAATAACTCTTCATTAATCTTATTAAAATTAGGAACATAATTAATATATTTTTTTACATCAATATTATTTTTAATTTTTTCTCTTATGTTACTTGCACTTACTATATTATCTTCGCTTATAGTATCTAAATAATCACTTGTTCTTTTAATAGTAATAGGTTCGATATTATAATTATTTTTAATAATAGCTTTAATGTAACTAACTCCTAATAAATCATTGGGACTGTTTAAATTAATACCAATTCCTTTATTTAAAGCAGTAGGGTAATTAATTCCTTTTTTAATTTCTTCTTTAACTTTTAAAGAAAAATCATCTTCTAATTGTTTTTTTGCTATTAATGTAAGTTTATCTAACTCATTAGATTCACTACCAAAAATTATTTTATCTACTTTCATATAATTTAATATTTTGACACTTGCATCAGCAAAGGTATCAGCTGAATTAGATGCAAACACGAAAGGAAGTTCAACGACTATATTAACGCCATTATTAAGTGCTAATCTAGTTTTATCCTCTTTAGAAAGAATACTAATATCGCCTCTTTCTCCAAAATATCCATTAACACACAAAATAATTATAGAATCTGGATACATTTCTTTAATTTTATTAATATGATAAACATGACCATTATGAAATGGATTATATTCACAAATAATTCCAATAGTTTCCATAAGCACCTCTTTCAAACTCGAAAATATTATAGCAAATATTCTAAATTTATGATAATATTTTTATAGTGATTAATATGGAAAGACTAAATATTTATTTTATGCATTCAAATAAATTTGATTATGAAAATTTAATATATAAAAAAGTATTAAGTAGTAGTGTATGTTTAATGCAAAATGTTATATTGCCTTATAGTGATAATAATAAAACTAAATATGCTAAAGATTTGATTAAAAGTGCTGATTTAGTAATAGTTGATTTATATAAACCATCTTTTGGACTATCTTTAGAACTTAGATGGTTATCTAAAATTAAAGATAAAAAAGTTTTATTTTTATCTCAAGATAATATGATTCCTAAAAAATACCAAAAAATAGTAACTGATTTAACTAAATATGATGAAAATAATACTTATATTAAATTAATTGAAGATTTTATTAATAAAGAATTAGATAGACGTAGTAAGATTAATGGTGATATTTATACGTTAGGTGAAATTAATTAATAACAAGAATAATTAACTTGTTATTTTTTTTATGTTTTGTTATTGTTTTCTCGTTAATTTTATTATATACTTTAAATGTAAGGATGTGATAGGTATGAGAAAAGTAAAGATATTAATATTTAGCATTATAGCATGTTTATTTATTAATGTAAGTGCTCTTACATATACTGAAGAAGAAGTAGTAAATAGAATTAATTCATCTAAAGTAAGTGTAAATGAGTTACTGGGGGATTTAATAAATTGGTCTGATACAAATAAAAATGCAACTAAAAAATTAGTTAACAGAGACTTTGTTAAAAGTATTAATTCTTTAGATTTTGAAACTAACTTAAATAAGACAATAAGTAAATTAAGAAGTAGTGGAGAAACTAAGGCTGCTGATGATTTAGAAGCATTAAAGGAAAAACTTTTAAATAATTATAATAGTTATAAAGAAACATTTAAAATAACTAAAACTTATTTAGAAGAAAGAAAAGATTATGGAGTTAATGGTAATTTAGATGTATTTATTGCAATTAGAGAATTAGCTAAATACAATAAATCAAGTATAACTACATTAGGAAAAATCTATCATAGTGATGGATTTAACTATGTATATGATAATATTGATAAATATACTATTGATGAAGTAGTTGATAAGTTTGACTATGTATATGAATTAGATATTGTTAATAAATTATTTAATAAATCTGATGAATTTATGACAATTTATAATGATTATCATTTAGAAGATTATGATGATTTATTTAAAGATTACTTTGGAAATTATTATCGTACTTTAAAGAAAGATTATTATAAATTATATGATAAATTAGAAAGCAAATATCAAGCTATTCTAGAAAAGAAAGTTAAAGAAATAGTTGACAATACAGATTTAACAAGTGATGCAAGTATTACAAATAGAAATAATAAATTATATGAATTAATAGATGAAATAGATTTAACATGGAATAAGTTAAATACTAGATTTAATAATATTGATTCTAAAATTAAAATAGCAAGTATTAAAAAATATACTAAAGAATATCAAACTGAAGCATTAAATAGATTTGAAGAAGCAAGTAATTATGTAAGAAAATATATTATTGATAATCTTAAATTAGATGTTAAAAATGATTCTGATAGAAAAGTTTTTCAAATAAATATGTCTAGAGAAATGATTGTTTATAATGGTATAAGCTTAGATGTATCAATAGTTGAAAAATTAGTAAGTAATTATGGATCTCTAAGAGCTACAAATTTATTTGGAAAAAATTTTGGTACAGGTAGTAGAGTACAAATTATTAATAATGATTTAGTTGTTAAAGATTTCTTATTTATAGTTAAAGGTGATGTTAACCCATCAGGAAGATTAGATATTTCAGATGTAGTTAGAATGGCTAATAGAATGTTTGACAAAGTTAGTTTAAATGAATATGAAACTATAGCAGCTGACATGAATGATGATAATAAAATTGATATTACTGACATAGTATATCTATGTAATAAGATATTTAATTAGGAGGATTATATGAGAAAGATAAAAAATTTACTAATACTTGTACTTGCTATCCTATTTGCAGGAAACGTATATGCTGCATCAGCAACAACAAGTATTTCAGGAACTAATACAGTTAAAGTTGGAAATACAACAAAAATATATATTAAATTAAACGCAAGTGATCTTATTGAAGGTGTAGATGTAACTTATGCTGCATCAGGAAATATCACTGTAACAAATGCTACTATTAATAGTGGTTTGACACAAATGGGAAAAAATGGAAATAGATATATTTTATATGCACCATCACCAATTAAAAGTGGATCAACTATATTAACACTTACAGTTAAAGGTACTAAAGAAGGTACAGGAACTATTACAGTTTCTAAAATGGAAGCAACAGTAAGTGGTGGAACAGTTAATGGTGGATCTAAATCTTACAATATTAATGTAAAACCTGCTAAAACAGCTGCAGAAATTAAAGCTGAAGAAGAAGCAGCTAAAAAGAAAGAAGAAGAAAGAAAAGCCCAAGAAGAAGCAAATAAAAAAGCTTTAGAAGAAGCAACAAAATTAGTAGAATCAGCAGAAAAATCATTAAATAATGATGACTATGAAACAGCAGTTAAAGCTGTAAATAGTTTAGTTGATTCAGATGCTAAAAAAGCTTTAGTTGAAAGATTAGATAAAGTTAAATTCAATATTGAAGTTAATAAAGCAGCTTTAGAAAAATGTTCTTCATCAGAACCAAATCAAGGAACATGTTCTAATGCAAATTGTACTAAATGGATAGTTCTTTCAGTAATCTTATTTGTTGGGTTATTAACTGAATCTGCATATTTAGTATTTAGAAAAAAATAACTTTAAATTAAAGACCTAAATGGTCTTTTTTTTAAATAATTGCTGAATATTTATCTATATAATATAATTAAAAAAAATGGGAGATTTTAATATGAAATATATAGTTTTATTAAGAGGAATAAATATTAGTGGTAAAAATAAAATATCAATGAATGAATTGAAAGAAGAATTACTTAAAAATAATTATACAGATGTTTTAACATATTTAAATAGCGGTAATATTATTTTGAAAAGTAATAAAAGTGAAAAAGATATATCAGATGATGTTAATAAAATAATTATGAATAAGTTTAATATTGATATACCTGTTTATGTTATTAAATTAGAGGAATTAATTGATGTTTTAAATAATAATCCAAGTTGGTGGGGAATAAATAATAAAGATATTTATGATAATATAATATTTATAATGTCACCTACAAAGGTAGAAGAAGTGATAGATGTAGTTGGAGAACCAAGTGAAAATATTGATAGAATTAAAGTTTATAAAAATGTTATATTTTGGTCTTTTGATTTAAAAAATTATAGTAAATCAAACTGGTGGATTAAAACAGCAAGTACAAGTATAACTAATAAAATTACTATAAGAACAGGAAATACAATAAAAAAATTAATCAAAAAAGTAAATGAATAAATTTACATTATGTTTTATAAATGATATTATTTTAATAGGTGATAGAAAATGGCTGAAAGAAGTAAAACTAAAAAAGAAATAGTAGAAATGTTATTAAAAAAAAATCTTGAAAGCAATGATGAAGAAGAATTAATTAATATGTTAATTGATGAACCAATTGCTGTAGATACTGATAAACAAAGTGATATAAATCGTTCATTTGGTGATAAGGTTGCAGATAAAATAACTGAAGTTGCTGGCAGTTGGAACTTTATAATTGGAATGATTATTTTCTTATTATTATGGATCCTTTTAAATATTTATGTATTAGAAAATGCTGATCCATATCCATTCATATTACTTAATTTATTATTATCATGTATTGCCGCGTTACAAGCTCCAATAATTATGATGAGTCAAAATAGGGAGGCTAAAAAGGATCGATTAAGAAGTTCTAACGATTATAAAACAGATTTAAAAAGTGAACTTATTTTAGAAGAATTACATAGAGAAATAAGTAGATTAACTACTAATCAAAATAAAATATTAAAATTATTAGAGGAAAGAGAAGAAAATAAAAAAGATTAAGGAGAAATTATGGATAAATATTTAAAAATATTTTTAATTGTTATAATTTCTATTTTCTTACTAGTTGTTGTAGATTTAACTTGTATTTTTACAATTAACAGACCAATTATTGCTATAAAGAAAGATAATGTATATTATGGAATATTTTATGATTCATATGATTGTATGGAATATTCTGTATTACAAATACAACCTAAAAATAGCAAGTTTTCTTGCGTTGTTTCAAAAGAAGTATAATACTTCTTTTTGTGTAAATTAAAGGGAGAAAAATATATGAAAAATAAAATATTAATTATAAAAGTGTTGTTGGTAGTGATTATATTTGGAGGATTAATCTATTATTTAAATTCATTAAATAATGCTAGTGTTACTTTAACTAAAGATAATGAAGAATATACACTTGAAGGTGTTTCTATGAAATTAAAAGATAATACTTTAACTAAAAGTGGTGCAACAATTATTATTACTGATGATAATGAAATTAAGTATACGTATGAAGAATATTATAAATTAGAAAAAAGAATTGATCATATTTGGTATGAATTAAAACCAAGGGGTGATACTGTCTTTAATGAAATGGGATATTTAGTAGATGATAATAATGAACTTGAAATGGATATTGACTGGTCTAAAACATATGGTAATTTAACAAGTGGAAAATATCGAATTGTTAAGAAAATATATGATGGAGAATATAAATATTTTAGTGTAGAATTTGATTTATAAATCTCATTATATTTGTTATTTAAAATAGAATTATAGTAAATTTAAATTTATTTACATGGTATGAATTAAAGCAACAATTAAAGCAACAATTAAAGCAA
>ULOH01018914.1_pt1 | contig 24069 bp, 15 predicted proteins | sample 1952421 | NCBI WGS metagenome assembly ULOH01 (sample SAMEA4835599, study PRJEB28245) | human gut metagenome | biome: gut microbiome; material: fecal sample | place: Denmark | collected 2008
GGAAAAGGCGGAGGATTCAGCGGCGGCGGCTTTGGAGGGGGCGGCGGCGGACGCTGGTAGAAAAAACAATAAAATTAAAGCATTATTTATTAAATTAAATAATGCTTTTTAATAAAAAATATATAATTTAATTTAAATTAAAATAAAAATTAAATATTAAAAAATAAAAAAATAAAAATTAAAATTATAATTTAAATAAAATTAAATAATAAATTAAATAAAAAATATTTTTAAAAATAAATAAAAAAATAAAAAGCCCTATTCTAGGGCTTTTTAGCAATTTTTAAACAATTATGAATTTGCAATTGAATTTAATTTTTCAAGTTCTTTTTTAATGTCCAAGCGGTTAAATAAATTTTCACCTTTTTCAACTTTAATTCCTGCTTTTAATAAATTAAATGAATTATTTTCATCAATGTTTTTTGGAATATTAGTTCCAAATTTTTCAAAAACAAGAGGGAGTTTTTCTGGAAGGAAAGGAAGGAGGAGAACATAAGCTTCAAGTTGCGCATTTGCAAGAAGATTTAAGAATGTTTCAACTTCAGCGGTTTTTCCTTCTTTTGCAAGTTCCCAAGGTTTTGTGTCGTCAATATATCTGTTGCAACTTTCCAAAATTTCAAGAGCTGCTTTATAACTTTGTGTTGGGTGAAGGGCAATCATTTCATCGATGCATTTCTTCTTTAAATCAACAACTTTTTCTTTAAATTCGCTGTCGATGTTGGAAAGGGAGTTTATTGCAGGAATAATTCCGTCAGTGTATTTTTCAAGCATTCCAAGAGTTCTTGATGCAACGTTTCCAATTGTGTTTGCAAGATTTGTGTTAAAAGAAAGAAGGAAACTTTCTTGTGAGTATGGCCCGTCATTTCCAAAGTTAATTTCGCCAATTAAGAAGTTGCGAATTGAATCGCTTCCATAGTTTTCAATTAAAATTCTTGGATCGATAACTTCCTTTTTGCCCGTTTCTTTGCTCTTTGAAAGTTTGTCGTTATTGAAAAGGAGCCAGCCATGGCCAAAAATTTCTTTTGGCAAAGGTAAGTCGAGAGCCATTAAAATTGCAGGCCAGATAATTGCGTGGAAGCGAACAATCTCCTTGCCAACAACATGAACATCTGCTGGCCAAAATTTTTTAAATAATGAATCGTCATCGCTCATATAGCCAAGGGCGGTTATATAGTTTGAAAGAGCGTCAATCCAAACATAAATTGTGTGGTCGGGGTCAAAATCAACAGGAATTCCCCATTTAACGCTTTTTCTTGAAACGCAAAGGTCTTTAAGCCCTTCGCTAAGGAAGTTGTTAACCATTTCGTTAACACGATTTTGAGGCTGAAGGAAAGAAGGATTTTTTGCATAAAGCTCGTTAATTTTTTCCGTATATTTGCTTAGTCTAAAGTTGTAGCACTCTTCATCGCTGTCGATAACATCGCGTCCGCAATCTGGGCATTTCCCGTTAACAAGTTGTCCGTCGCTCCAAAAAGATTCGCAAGGAACGCAATATTTCCCAGTGTAGCGAGTTTTATATATTTCGCCTTTTTCATAAAGTTTATTGAATATTTTTTTAACTGAAGAAACATGGTCTGGGTCGGTTGTTCGAATGAAACGATCATAAGAAATGTTAAGACTTTTCCAAAGATTTTTTGTGTCGGCAACAATTGAATTAAGGTGTTCCATTTCGCTAACACCTTTTTCCTTGGCAACTTTTGCAATTTTTTGACCGTGCTCATCGGTTCCAGTTAAAAAGAAAACATCATAACCAAGCATACGATGAAATCTGGCAATTGCGTCACAAACAACAGTTGTGTAGGAATTTCCAATTGTAAGTTTATTGCTTGGATAGTAGATTGGGGTTGTGATGTAGAATTTCTTATTCATTTGTTTTCTCCTCGAAAAGTTTGTTAAAGGCATTTATAGTTTTATTCGCTTTTTTCATTTTTGTCAATTGGTTTTGCCTTTTCTTCAGGGTTTTCCAAATCGTCTTCGTCCCTTGCGGCTTTAAGAGTTTCAATTTCTTTTTCTCTTTTGATTTTCTTCTTTTCGTCGCTATATTCAAAAACCATTGTCATAAGTTCATAGCAATCGCGGAAAAGAATTATTGTGCAAGGAACGACAACTAAAAGAACAATTCCAGTTGTTGAGTTAACAAATTTAAAAAATTTAACAATTCCTTTCCCGTCGTCAACATGTTTTCCAATAACATAGTCTTGATAAATCACATTATAGTCTGCCGATGCGTTGTTTGTTCCTTTTGTTCTAAACCATAGATCGCCGTTTGCGTCGGTTTCAATTTTAATAATTTCGTGGAAAACAATTCTGTTTTTGCGTGGATTTGATGTTGGTTTCTCGCCGTTTGCAATTGTTGCTGGACGAGGGTGGGCAGGGTCAACATAGTCGAAAAAAGCAATGTAGTCGCCAACAGCAAGTTCGTTTGCTTCGGTTTGCTTGATAAATGCTTTATCGCCAACCTCAAAACCGGCGTCACGCATACTTCCCGAAACAACTGTTATCATCGCATACCCAAAAACCATTGGAACGCCTTTAGTTATTTTTGTTATGATAAGTGAAAGAGAAAAACAGGTTGCAAAAATTAAAATTGGGAAAAGGACAATGTCCAAAACCAAATTTAAAATTCGCTTTGGCGTCCATTTTTCTTTTTTCTTGCTTAAATTTTTGGAAGGATCAACTTTGGAAGAGGGTTCAAGATTGTTTTTTTTGGCATCAATTTTTTGACTTTCTTCTTGAATTTTCTCTTCTTTTTTTTGCGAGATTTGTTTTTCGACTTTTTTCATATGTTTTATTTTAGCAAAGTTAAGTTAAAAAGCCAAATGAAAAGCACAAAAAAACGGCTGATAATTCAGCCGTTTTCCTTGTTTTTCTTTTAAATTAAACACCTGCTGTTTGGTCAATTGTGATGTCGATGTTGAATGGAAGTTGTCCTTCAACTTCAACAAGGCTTTCGAGAGCAGTGTTTGCAACAACAACAATGTAGTAGGTTGCGGTTGCGCTTTTTGCAAGGGTAACTTCGCCTTTTGCTTCTGTGTTTTTTGCAACTGCTTCAAGTGAGCCCCAAGTTGCTCCAGCATAAACTGTAACTTGGTCGTTATCAACTGCGCTTGCAGTAATGTGTGCATAAGCAGCAGATGCATCAGTGTTTGTGAAGTCAATTTTCCAAGCATAGTAGTTTTGTCCAACAGTGTAGTTGAAATCTGCTGGTGTTAATGCTTGAGTTGCAGTGTCGGTGTTAGAGTCTTTTGAAAGTTTTTGTGTCCAAGCAACTTCGCCAGATGGAGATGCAACAACTGCTTCGGTTCCTTGGTTAATGTATTCCGAAACAACAACGCCAACTTTTGTTTGACCTCCGGTTGTGATTGTGATGTAGTTGGTGAGGTTAACGCTTTGTGAAAGAGCAGCATAAACTGAAACACCAATAACAAGAACACAAACAAGAACACTGAATGCAGAAATTAAAATTTTTCTTCTTAACATTTTTGCTTTTTCCATTTTGTTTCTCCTTTTTATTTTTTAAATTATGCGCCAGCTTTTTGGCTTGCTGTTATAACCATGTTGAAAGCTTCTACTGAAGCAGGAACTGCGTCGATAAGTTCTGTGTTCATTGCAACAACAATGTAAACAGTTGCGCTTTCGCCAACAAGAATATCGCCAGAAATTGCTGTTCCTTCGGTTAAAGTTGTGCTTTCGCTTGTTCCATTATAAACAGTAACTTGACTGTTAAATGTGTAAGTAGCTTTTTCTGTTGTTTGGAATTCGATGTTATAAGTAACGTCGGAAGCAGCTGTGTTATCGAAAACAACTTTGTAAACTGTGTAGGTGTATTTGTTGTCATACGAGAAAACGATGTTTGGTCCAGTTAATTCTTTTTCGTCTTCCGTTGAAACTTTCTTGCCAATTTCTGTGAAAGTTAATGCCTTAGCAGCAGTTACAGCAGCTTCACTGTTATTAAACAACGTTCTTGCATCTTCGCTTGCTCCGTGGGCATAGCTAACGCCAATGTCAATACGAACTTGCTCTGATGAATTGATTGTTACGGTGTTTTTAACAGTTAATGTTTGAGATGTTGCTGCGTAAACAGAAATTCCAATAAGCATCATACACATAAGCATACTCAAAATTATAAGAACAATGCGTTTTTTCTTTAATCTTGATTCATCTTTTTCCATAAATTCCCCCCTTTTACTCAAACTAACTTTACCAAAAGTTTTTTCAAAAACAAAGCAAAATTAAGCATTTTTTCAAAAAAATTTCTTTTTTTCTTAATTTTTATTTGCATTTTACCTTTTTTTATTCCAAAAAGTGCCAAAAAAATTTGACAACATACTAAATAAAAAATTAAAATATATCAAGAATAAGATAATAAATATTATAGATAATAGTGTCTCGGGGGTGGCAATGAAAAAAGCAAAGTCAAAAATTATAATTTTAAGTGTTATGATTTTTGTTATGCTTGCAACTTTTGGCATAAGCGTTTTTGCAATTAAAACCCAAGCAGTTGATGTCCACACCCAAATTTTAATTTCCGATAAGGGGCAAGCAAAAAGTCATGTTATCGTTTCCGATTTTGTTGGACCTTCAAATAATTCAAAATTTACGGAGCTTACTTCTAAGCCAGCTTTCGAACCAATCCTTGAAAAAAGCAAAGAGGAAGACAGCAAAAAAGAATTGCTAGACCGAAATGTTGAATTCAGCTACACAAATTACTATCGCTACTACATAATGGAAGTTCAAATAACGAATCTCTCGGAAGATGTTGAACTTGCCTACACATTAAATTTTTTTGATAAAGACGGAAAACCTTTTGTTTTTTCTTCGCAAGTTGAAACTTTGTTTATGCAATCTTCTGGGGACGATTTTGTTTTAACAAGTTGCGAAAGCAGCGGACGGCTTGCGCTTGGCGAAACAAAATCAACCTACATTGTTTTCAGCGTGCTTGACGACATCAGCCTTTGGGATTTGGCAACCGTTAAAAAATCAAATTTCACATTAAAAGTTGAGGTGAGCGCATAAATTGAAATCAAAAGTCGTTAAAACACTGGCATTCATTCTTGGAATTGCAATAGCTCTTTGTTTCACAGGAATTATTCTTGTGTTAAGTGTTTCTTCGGCTTTAAATCAAAATGCGGAAGCATCGGTTGGGTTTTCAACCGCCGAAAAGCCTTTTGCCGGCGGCGACGGAACAGAAGAAAATCCATATTTAATTGCCAATGCCTACCACCTTAATAATGTTCGACACTTTTTCTATCACAGAGATTTAAACGGACAATTTGACGAAACAAAACCAAATTACTTTCTTCAAATTGACGATGTTAACCTTGCTCTTTCGGATTTTAACGGAGAGGCTGATGGAAATTTTGAGCCAATTGGAACAGCAGAAAAGCCTTTTCCTGGGATTTATGAAGGAAAGTCTTTTAAAATAACAAATGTTAACATTCATTCCTCGAATGAGAGTGTTGGGCTTTTTGGGGCAACCTCCTCAAGCGCAAAAATATATCGAATTGCGCTTGTTAACTCAACAGTTGTTTCAAGCGCTTCGCTCAACACTGGAGCAATTGTTGGGCTTAACGCGGGGCTTCTTGAACAGTCTTTCTCTTCAAGCGAGGTTTTTTCAACAGCATCTTTCGTTGGAGGCCTTGTTGGAAGGAATGAAGGAACGATTAAAAACTCATATAACAGCGGAAATGTTTCTGGAACAAAAACAGGGGGAATTGTTGGAAATAACGCGGGCGCGATTTCGGGATGTTATAACATTGGAACTCTTGGAACAGAAAAAGGCGGCGTTATTCACACGCAAACCTCGGGCGAAATTTCAAACCTTGCCTATCTTTCAACAACGGCGTCTTCTGCAATATATTCTGGAACTGCCGACGAAACATATATCAAAAGCGTAACATCAAATCAACTTGCGGCAGGCGAAAAAATTTCTGTTGCTGGAACCGATGTTTTAATAACTGAACTTTTAAATAAATCAAACTCCTTGGAAATGCCAAGTTATTTCTATAATTCAACTTCGTCCTATGTTTATCCTCAAATTTGGTCGAAAGCACAAGACGAATCGTTTGTTCTTAAAGGCGACGGAACGGTTTTAAATCCTTTTCTTGTAACTTCACCGCAAGTTTTCAGTCTTATTGGAAAAGAAATTGAACTAAGCGCACTTTATAAACTTGCGTTTGGGATGGATGCAAATTATGCCCAATCGGTTGACATCAACTTCCGCGGAGTTGACACAAACTTTGAACTCACTGGAAACTTTTCTTCAATTGGCGAAAACTTGCCAGCGGGAGCAAATTCATTTTCTGGAACATATTCCGGAAGTTCTTCAGGTTCAAGATGTGCAATTATTGAAGGAATTGAATATGAAAGCACATCGCTTAATATGGCTCTTTTCTTAAACATTGGAAACGGCGCAAAGGTTAGCGGAATTGAAATTCGAAATTTCGTTTTTAACATTCAAGCCCCTTCAATTTTCGTTTATGCAGGAATTGCAAGTGAAAATAATGGAACAATTGAAAATTGCGTCAACTCAAACAACTTAACTCATTCTTTAAATGAAAATCAGATTAACACAACAAACATTGCAGGAATTGTGTCAACAAACAAAGGAAGAATTGTTTCTTGCGCAAACCTTGGGGATTTCGATGTTACTTTGCCAAACACGGTTTCTGGCGGAACTTCATTTGTTGCGGGAATTGCGGCAAACAGCAGCGGAGTTATCGACAAATGCTATAACAGCGGAAGAATTCGCGGCGGACAATCCGGCGGAATTGCTGTTATCATAAACGAAGGCGGCGTTCTTTCAAATTCATATAACTCTGGCGAAATTTCGGCAGCACTTGTTATAACCGGCGAACAAACTTGGGAAGGCGGGCTTGTTTGCAATGCGATGTCTGGAAGCACAATTAAAAATTGCTATAATGCGGGAAAATCATACTTTGGAATTGGAACGCTTTATTCCAATGTTTCAAACACATACTATCTTTCTGGAATGTCAACGAAAGACCAATATAACGGAAACACAAGCCTTGCAATTAACGCAAATCAATTAGCAGGGCAAACCGCAATTGGCGGCGCATCGAACATAATAAATCTTTTTGGATTGGATGTTTGGGAATTCGACTGGGCATATCTTGGCCGTGACGGCGTTGCATATCAGTTCCCACAAATTAAAAATAACAAAGAAGAATATCATCACACAACGGCAATGAAAGTTAACAACGAAGGATTCCACGAAGTTGATTCTTTTGAAAAGTTTAACGCAATTTGCTCAACATACAATGGAATAAGCTATCCGGGCGACGGCTGGTTTAATCTAACAACCGATGTTAACTATAGCAACACAACTTATGCTGTTAAAAGTGAATTTTCTGGAAAACTTTATGGAAACGGCCATTTTGCTTCAAATATAACAATTTCAAGCAATAATTCCGAAAATGTTGGTTTCTTTGGAGTTATTCAAGGCACGGCAGAAATAACCGAATTTGGAATTATTAACTGCACAGTTAAGAGCACAAATAATTCCAACAACTCTTCTGTGGGGGCTTTTGCTGGGCTTATTAGCCACGGAGCAAAAATTGTCAATTGCTATGTTCAAACCGGATATGTTGAAGGGCTCAATAATATTGGCGGTTTTGCTGGAGCAATTGCAATAACCGGAAGAGATGGAAATGGAAAAGTTGAAGGTTGTCGGGTTGTTAACGTTCAAGTTAAACACGGGCAAGACTATCAAGACACAACAAGTTTTGGAGCGCCAACGGGCGGATTTGTTGGCTGGGCAAATAATGCAAACATATCTTCGTCATATTATATGCATTCCGACACAAACGGCGGAAAAAATGGCAGTTCGGTTTGGGGTTTGCTCTTTATGGGTGGATTCGTTGGAAAAACGGAAGGTTTCACAACGATTGACAACAGTTTTTCCTATGGTTCAATTTGGTGTAATAGAAGACTTGTAGTAACTCTCAAAGAAAATAGAGAAACAATTGGTGGATTTGTTGGTGTTAACACATCTTCAAGCGTTTCAATAACAAACTGCTACGCGCGAGTTACAATAAAGAGAAACAGCGGAGTTCAAAATTCAAAAAGCACTAAAGGGTTTGGACATAACACTGGGAACGGAACTTTTAGCAATAACTACTGCCTTAGCGGACAAAACTACAACGCTTCGGGCGGCGCAGGGGCAACAGAAAAAAGCGAAAGCGAACTTAAAATTCAATCAACATTCAGCGGTTGGGATTTCTCAAATGTTTGGACGATGAGTTCAACTGCTGAAATGCCTTTTGGAATGCCAATTCCAAAGAAATCACTTGCTCAAACACAGGAAACTTGGAACCTTCGCGTTAAAACCGACGGAAACTCAATTATCCAGGTTTACAATGGGGCAACACTTATAAAACAACTCACTTCGTCTTCAAGTGGAGTTTGCTATGTTTCGAGAATACCTCTTGGGACATATCAAGTTTATGTTATTCGTAATGGGCAAAAAGTCCTCGATTCTTCAACTGTTTCTTCATATGCTTCGTTTAACATTGAAATGTTTGAAGTAACAATTTCGTCTGCAAATCAGGTTTATTATCTTCAAACAGAAAAATGGTTCACAAGCGGAAGCGGAACGGAAAACGATCCATACATAATTTCAATTTTAGATGAATTTGACAAGTTAAACAAATTTGATGGCTTTGGGGAAGGAACGCATTTTGCTCTTTATAAAAACCTTGATCTTAACAATCAGAAAATTAACGGAATTAACAACTTTAAAGGTGTTTTTGACGGCAGAAATCATATAATTTCAAATTTCCAACTCAATTCTTCAAGCTCAAATCTTGGGCTTTTCAATAACGCAATTAACGCAACAATTAAGAATCTTGGAGTTCGAAACTTTAATTTAACAAGTTTGGCTTCGGAAAGTTATTATTCTGGTGCTCTTGTTGGAAAAGCGGAAAGTTCGTTAATTGTTTCGTGCTTTGCCGATCATGGATTCCTTAATGTTAATGTTAACGCTGGAAGCTTAATTGGTCTTCTTAGCGGCGGAACTGTTAAATTTTCTTATTCAACGAACAATGTTACATCGATTGTTTCAAATGGAACTTCGGTTTCAAACCTTGGCGGATTCGTTGGGAAGGCAACAGGCGGAAGTGTGATTGAAGAATGTTACAGCGACGGCTCGGTTGCTGGCTCTCGCCTTATTGGCGGATTCGTTGCCGAGGCAGACAACACAACAATCAAAAACACATACACAAGAGTTTTTGTGACAACCGATTATAACGGGCGCGATAACCCAGAAGTTGGGGGATATGCTGGAATCATATCGGCGGCGGCAAAAATTGAAAACAGTTTTATGTTTGGAACAATCTCAACCGATTTAACAACAACAGCGGGGAACTTTGCTGGGGTTAATAGCAGCGAAAGCCTTGTTAATGTTTACTATTGGAACAATAACTCACTTGAAGGAATTGGAAAAAACAATGCAAGCGCAGCGGCGAAACCTCTTTCAACAACAGAATTTAATCAGGCATCGTCTTTTGAAGAATATGATTTTATTGAAATTTGGGGAATGCCTTCGGAAAGTTCCGCAGTAACAGGCGCGCCAGTTTTGCGTCGCGTTGTTAATGCGTTTGAAATTAACGAAAAAATACTTGGCAAGGGAACAGAACAAAATCCATACATCATTTTTGATGAAAAAACCTTGCTTGAAGTTATGGATCTTGTTAATGCAAATCCAGGAAAAGTTTTGTATTTCAAAGTCCAAAAGAACATTGAACTTTCTTCTTCAAATTGGGTTGGGCTTGGAACAGAGGCAAACCCATTCACAGGTGTTTTCGACGGCAACAACAAAAACATTTCTGGTCTAAAATTCAGCGGAGAAAGCACATCTGCTGTTGGGCTTTTTGGCTATGTTAAAGATGCAACAATCAAAAATTTAAACATTATCAATCCCTTAATTGAAACATCTTCGGCAATTGATGCGGGGGCAATTGTTGGAAAAGGAACAAACTTAAAATTTGAAAATGTTTCGGTAAGTTCTGGCTCAATTTCCTCGGCGGGAAATTCCGGAGCGCTTGCAGGGAACATTGAAAAAGGGAATGTTAAAAACTCGTCCGCCTCGGGAGTTAATGTTTCGGGCGAAAACGGCGGGCTTGTTGGAAAAGCAACAAACGTTGAATTTTTCAACTGTCAAACACTTAGCATTTCAGTTTCCGCAACGCAAAATGCAGGAAGCATTGTTGGAATTCTTGAAAATGGAATAATCCACAACCTTTCTGTTGGCGTTAACACATTAAATGCTCCAATTGTTGGAGGAATTGCAGGAACAATTGTTAATTCAAAGATTAAAAGCGTTTCTGTTTCACATTCAAACGCAAGCGGCGCGTCCTATCTTGGAGGGGCAGTTGGAATTGCAAACTCTTCAAGCATAATTGGGGTTAACGTTCTTCTTGGAGGATCTCTTTCCGCAACAACTTCTGTTGGTGCGCTTGTTGGGAAGGCGAATGGTTCAACGTTGAACAATAACACCGTTAACACCAGATGGGGCGCTTCAACTTCAACGCTTTCTGCTCTTAATGTTGGTGGTCTTGTTGGTGAAGCAGAAAATATGGTTCAACTTAAAGAAAACAGAATGTGTAAACTAGTTCTTTCTCCGTCATCGTCTTCTGGGTATGTTGGGCAACTTTATGGAAAATTAACAGGAAATGCAAATGCGTCCAAAACTTTGTTTGCAAGCATTGAAATTTCGAATTCGGCTGGAGCAACTTCAAATGCACTTAGCGGAATCAATAAAACGGAAACCGACACTAACGAAGCAGGCGCAATTGAAAGAGCAACTTGGACGTATGTTGAATAGGAAAGGAGGAAAAATGACAAGACATAGAAAAATTGCATCACTAATATTTGCATCGGCGCTTTCAGCAATGCTTGCCCTTTTGCTTGGGTTTTCGGGCTTGTGGTATTCTCCTGCGCGCGGGTCGTGGTCGAGCGCGATGACAATCCAACAGCTTTCAATTCCATATTGGAAAAACGTAAGCGGAAACGAAACAATAATATATAACGAAATTGTAACCCCAATACGTTATGGAAACAGCGCAAACGCAGTTGGATTTTTAACCTACACACCTTCCGAAATTATCTCTGTTAAAAACTATTCCTTAACAACAGAATATGATTCTTCCAAGTATACAATTTCTGGAAACCAAATTTCTTTTCCATATGGAAACGGGCTTCCATATATGCAAGAATCTTGGCTTGATAACAAAGATGTTCCTTCGCAATATCAAGACGGGCTTATTGAAACAACATACAATGATAATGGGGGAACAAACAACGGGAAACACGTTATTGCCGAGAATGCTTTAACTCGAACGAATTTCCTTTGCATAACTTATAAATATAACAGTGCCGAGCAAAGCCTTGGTTTCACACCTCCAACGCTTCAAACTCAAAACTTTCCAAATCTTCTTAAAAAACTTAACAATGCCGAACCTGTTAAAATTCTTGTTTTTGGCGATAGCATAAGTTTTGGAGCAAGCGCCTCTGAACTTATGGGTTTCGAACCAAAGATTCCAACTTATTTTAATCAAATTAAGAATTATTTGGCAATGAGATATTATAATGGCGACACAAGCAAAATAACGCTAGTTAATCCAAGCGTTGGCGGGAAATCAAGCCCGTGGGGGGTTCAACAAGCAACAATGGGGTCGTTTGATAAAACCAACTACGACCTAGTTATCATTGCATTTGGAATGAACGATGGTTCGCTTGGCAATGACGCCTCTCTTTTCAAATCAAATGTCGTAACAATTCTTTCTCAAATTCGTTCGCAATCGCCAAATGCGGATTTTATCGTTGTTGGAACATTCACTCCAAATCCATATTCAACCTTTAACGGCGTTCATTCAACATATATGTTGGGCTTGCAAGAAATCGCAAACAACTTTAACGACATCGACGACATATACGAAAATAAAAGCGGCTGCACCTTTGTTAATATGTATGACATCTCAACCGGAATTCTTGCAAAGAAAACTGCAAACAACACAAATGACAAACGATATCAATACATAGACATTTCTGCAAACTACACAAACCACCCAAACGATTTTATGATTCGACTTTATGCCGGAGCAATTCTTTCAACATTTATTGATTTTTAATAAAAAAGTTATTTAAAAAAATAATTACATAATTTAAATAAGAATTTTTGCATTATTTATTTATAATGTTATTCTTTCCTTAAATATATATATAATTATATAAAGACAAAAATCCCACTAAAATTAGCGGGGTTTTTATAATATTTTTAATATTTTACTATTTATTTTACTATTTATTTTATTCTTTTATTATTTATTTTATTTTTTTAAATTAAATTTTCATTGGAATTCCCCAGCAGGTTTCTTGTGTTAAAAATTTTGAAAGGACTTTAATTTCATTTGAAAATGCGTTGGCAACAACTGCAATTGTTTCGCCGTCGGCCTTAATTGCAAATGAAGTTTCGTCAAGCCATTCGAATTCAAAATTTTTAACTGGTTTAATTCCGTTTGGAATGCTGCAAGCCGATTCAAACATTCTTGCGGGTTTTCCTTTGTTCATAGATTTAATGTCAACGCAAAGTGGGGCTTTGCAATAGTTGGCAAGCCAGCCAATGCAAAAGATTTTTGAAAAATCGAAAGAAGTTGCGTAAAAATATGCAGTTTTGTTGCTTTCTTCAATGAAGAATCGACGATTGCTAACAATTTCTTCAATTTTTATTACAGATTTTTTAAAACACATTTGATATTCTTCCTTATTTCGCCGGCATTACAAACTATTTGTTTTGCAAAATTTAAATATTTTCCCAATTATATATCTTAAATAAAAAAAGGCTTTAGACCTTGTTTTACTGGTGCCGAAGGGGGGACTCGAACCCCCATGAGGTTGCCCTCGGCGGATTTTGAGTCCGCTCCGTCTACCATTCCAGCACTTCGGCAAAGCACTGCAATTTTTTTGCAATATGAATATTATCATAATCCAAATTTTTTTGCAAGTGTTTTAACTAAATCGATTTTTTGTGTTTTTATTATTCCTTCCAAAGCATTTCCATAATTTTTTCTTTTAGAAGTTCAATGTTTTCGCTTTTTTTCGCGGAAATATAAAGAGCATCTTTTTCGGTTTCTTTAATTTTTTCAAGTTCGCTTTTTTCAAGCTTATCAATTTTATTATAAATTTTTAAAACAGGAATTTCGCTTGCACCAATTTTTTTAAGCTCGGCTTTAACAATTTCTTCTTGCATTCCATGGTGATTGTCGGTTATATCAATTAAATGCAAAATTAAATCGCTTTCCAAAACTTCTTCAAGCGTTGCGCTGAACGCAGGCTCGAAAGCAGGGGGAAGATTGCTTATGAAACCAACGGTGTCGGTTAAAACAATTTGTTTCCCATGAGCAAGCCAAAGCAGGCGAGTTGTTGTGTCGAGAGTTGCAAAAAGTTTGTCATCGGCATAAATTCCCGCCTTTGTTATTAAATTCATAAGTGTTGATTTCCCAGCATTTGTGTAGCCAACGATTGAAACGCGTTTAACAGACGATGCGTTGCGGTTTTTTCTTCTAAGCTCGCGCTCATCTTTGAATTTTTTAATTTGAGTTTCAAGTTTTTGAATTTGGTCGCGAACTTTTCTTTTGTCAAGTTCAAGTTTTGTTTCGCCCGGCCCTCGCATTCCAACGCCGCCGCTTCCAAAACGTCCGCTTGTTCCAGAAATTCCCGAAAGGCGAGGGAGATAGTATTTAAGCATTGCAAGTTCAACTTGAAGTTTTCCTTCGTTTGAAAGGGCGCGCTTTGCAAAAATGTCTAGGATCAGCGTTGTTCTGTCAACAACCTTAATTCCAATTTCATTTGAAATGTTGTTGATTTGCGAGCCAGAAAGCTCGTTGTCGCAAATTGCAAGGTTTGCGCCAGTTTGCTCAACAAGTTCTTTAAGTTCAACAACTTTTCCGCTTCCAATAAATGTTGCGGGTGTGATTTCTTTTGCACGTTGAAAAAGAGTTCCAACAACTTCAACATTTGCTGTTTCTGCAAGACGTTCAAGTTCCTTCAAACTAACAGTTCCGTCTTCGCCGTTCAAACTCATTCCAAAAAGAATTGCAATTTCTTTTTCTGTTTTTGTTTCCATAATAAAATTATATCCTAAGTTCACAATTTTTTCAAATTATTTGAGTTATAAATATAATATTTAAAATATTTTGAGAATAGTTTTCAATGTGTTAAAATATTTGTGTAATTAAAGGGGGAATTTTTAATGGATCCAATTTTATTAGCTCTTATCATTGTTTTGAGTGTGATTTTTATCGTTTCGCTTGTTGCACGAATGATAAAAGACCATTCAACAAGAATTTCAACAAAATTTAGTTTTAATAAACTTGAAATCGACAGGTCGATGATGGATTATGCTCGAGTTTTGCTTGATGAAAATGGGCTTGAAGATGTTCAAGTTGTTCAATGTGGCTTTTTTTCGAGTATGTTTGTTGGAAACACATACAAACTTAAAACAAAAACAATTCGGCTTTCGCCTTGGGTTGCTAAAAAATCGAATGTGACAAATCTTGCAAGGGTTGCATCTCTTGTTGCGCTTGCAAAATTCCACAGCGAAGAAAAAACAAAAGGTCTTAAAGCAATTGAGCTTGACCGATGGCTTTCTTGGTTGCCAGCACTTTTTATTCCACTTGTTGTTGTTGGACTTATAGTTGATTTTGCGGCAGTTGGAGCGGGAACATATATTTACACGTTAATTTTTTCTTGCGTTGGCCTTGCTTTAACAATCATTTCTCTTGTTTTTTCGCTTACGGCAATAAGAACCTTAAATAAGTCATATCAAGAAGGTGAAAATATGCTTGTTGATATGCAAATTATTGCTCCAGAAGAAGAAAAATATATTAAAAAAATATATTCAGCTTGGAAAAGATATAATTATGTTAAAGCCTTTGAATCCGTTTTTGAAGCAATCTATTTCGGGCTTAGCGCAGTCCTTTCTTTAATTAAAATTGGGGGTAAAAAATAATGGAAAGCAAACGCAAATTTCTTAAGAGAGAAACAAGAATTCTTTCTGTTGTTGCAAGTGTTTTTATGGCTCTTGCGCTCATTGTTTTGGTTGTTGTTTCGCTTCTTGCAAAAGAAAACAAACTTCGCATTTCGCTTGTTGGCTCGTGCGTTCTCCTTGGAATTATGAGTGTTCTTTTCAGCATAGTCCAAATCCGCGTTTTCTTCGACTATAAAAGCAAAAATAAATATCTTTGCGCCGATGGAATTTCCAATCTTTGCTTAACACTTTTAATTGCAACAACTGCGTTAATTTATGTTTTCCTTCAAGACGCAGCAATGGACTTGAGATATATTATTTTTGTTTTTGCAGCAATTTTTGTTATTTGGAAAATTGTTGTTGCGGTTTTTGGCTTTAAAGAAAAAAGAACAAACGCGTTTATGGAACTTATCCTTGCGGCTTTTTGGCTTTTAAGCGGAGTTATGGTTCTCTTAACAGTTTTTGAAATTAAAGGCTCCGAACTTACTTTAACAATTTCAAACTATGTTCTTGGTGTTGTTCTTGTTGTTTACATTCTATATTCCTATGTTTTTAAAGAACCAACATATCTTGAAACTGAGGAAGCAATTGCGCAACTTAATAAAGAGGAGGAAGAAAGGCAAATTCGTCTTAACAGATTTAACCGAAACTTTGAAAGAATTGATAGAGCAGAGCCTGCACAGGAAACAAAACAAGAGCCCGACATTGAACAAAAACTTGAAAAACTCAAAACTCTTAAAGAAAAAGGTTTCATAACAGAAGAAGAATTTGAGGAAAGAAAGAAAAAACTTTTAGATAGTGAACTTTAAAAAAGACCGTTTTAGTCAATGCTGTTTGAAACTAGCAAAATATAAGCACTTTAATCTACAAAAGATTAAGGTGTTTTTTTACTCTCTTAACCGAAAAAGAAACAAATATTACTGACGTTGTCAAGGATTGTCGCAAATAGCGACATACACTTTAATCTTGACAACAAAGAATATTTGTTTACCATAATAAAAAAGAGAAAAGAATAACAGCAAAAAGCGAAAGTGTGTTATATTCACCAACACTTTCGCTTTTTGTCTGCTTTAATTTAGTTTATAAGTGTGTGCTTGTCTTCGGTGGAGCGTAGCGACACCGACTTGTATCAAGACAAGCACACGTTTAAATGCCATTATAAAATTATTTATCATAAAAATTCATTATTTTAATACAAACTCTTTATTTTTATGATATAATATCTACGAAGCGTAGATAAAATGTTTGTATGTGAAAACATCTACGAATCGTAGTTAACAATAAGTAGGTTTACTTTTTGAAACAAAAAATGTTAAAATTTTGATGTGATAAGGAGGAGTTTATGTTATTTCAAAAGAAACACAAGATTGGTGACACAATCGCAAAATTAAGAAAGGAAAAGGGTTGGACTCAAAATGAACTTGCTGATAAATTACAGGTAAGTGACAAAGCAATTTCAAAATGGGAATCAAACAAAGGAGACCCTAGTATTGAATTTCTGCCTGCACTAGCTGAATTATTCGGGGTAACACTAGATTATTTGATGACTGGCAAAGAAGTAGAAGAAAAAATTATAACTATGAGTAAATTGGAATTGTGTGCTAAAAAAGATGACCCCAATATTTTAAAAGACTTTTCATATTCATCTGCACATACAAAAGATGAAGATGGAAATACGTTATTGTATTATGTGAAAAAATATAATAGTTTAAAAGTATTAAAAGCACTTGTTGATAATTGTTCACATCAAACACATTATATGTCTTTATTTCCAAAAAACGAGTTTGATTTGCCAGAATTATTATTGTTGATAAAAATAAATAGAGAACAGATTGTAATGAAAAATATTGCAAGTAGAACTCCTGATATTAGAGTATATTTAAATAATTTTTCAAGTAACTCGATTTGGGAAGACGGAAACAATAAGGACGACATATCAAATGGTTACAAAGAGATATTTAAGTATCTTTTAGAAAATTATGATAAATTAGAGAAATCGCAACAAATATATTATTTTGATTTAGATAATACAACTATGATTTGCAAACAAACTTGTTGGTCTTATGCATATCCATATTTTGTTGATTATGCTTATAGATATAATAAAAAGCTATTAACAAAACTATTAGAAAAAATAATAAATTCTAATAAGCAATACAGAGAAAAAATTGAACAAATAAATAAAGAAGGCAAAAACGAATTTACTTGGATTGATTATCAAAAAAGAGCACTAAATGAAAAATATCTATTTGTTAATATTTTACCTAAAACAGTTTTGTATGCTATTGATTGCGAAGACTATGAAATGGCTCATCAACTAAATGAATTAGTTAAGGATAAAATTGATGAAGATGTCTTTGAACAAGCAAAAATTTCAAAAAACAAAAAATTAAGCGATAAAGAAAAACAATTATTACATTGCATTCATAATGGAGTTGTTTGTTTGGATGAATTAATTTCATTAAATGATTTCGATTTGTATGAAAAAACAATTAAAAAATATCCAATATGTGAATGTGAAGAAATATATTATGATATAAAAAATAAAAATTATAAAGCACTATTTCAATTTGCAAATTTAAATAATATTAATTATATTATTAATGATCTACAAAGAAAAGAAATAGAAAAAATTGAAAGTGATTTTGCTTTTTATGTCTTTGATAAAGGAAATAAAGATGAAATAAATAAAAGATATTTGGATAAATATATTAACAAAACTGAATATACAAAAATTGGTTTGTGGCCACCTCATTATCCATTTAAATTGCGAAAAGTAACATCATTTCCTGCTGAAATTTTTGATTTGTCTAAAAATTATATTTTCTTATTAGAAGTTCTAGATAAAGATATTAGATTTATTGAAAAAGCATGCAAAACGGCAAATCAACAAGAACTTGATGATGCATTAACAAAAGTTGCACCTAATAATTTTAAGGCGATAAATATTCTTCTTAACTTTGGAGCAAAACTTCATAAAACTTGGACTGAAGATGATGGCTGGGGTTATATGGTTAATAGAGATGAAATTGACGAAATTGGAACAGAAGTATTAAAACAAAAAATTAAAGATATTTTAGGAGATAAATAAAATGACAGATGAACAAAAAACAATGCTAGGAAATGATTATGGTTTTGCAATATTTCCATATCATTTTAAAGAAGCGATAACTAATCATTGTAGTTATGATTATAAAAATGAAAAAATTGATGATGTCTTGGTTGCTGAACTAGGAAGTTTGGGTAAATTTTGGAAATTTATTGATGGAGTATCCTATTTATCAATAGATGATGATAAAATTGTTATAAATCAAAGCAAAAATCAAGAAGTAGCTTGTCTTGTCCCTTTGTTAAAAGGTGTTGAAAAAATCATTGTTTATTTTAATAATGGGCAAAAAGAGTTTGATACTCATAAATCAATATTTAAAAATGTTGATGTTTGTGTTATTGATTTTGATTTTAAAAATGAGATAAAAAAACTTGAGATTCATTTTAACTATGATATGGTCGAACCGCTTATTATTGAAGTTAAAACTGAATTATATAAGGCACCTATAATAGATGAAAAGATTGAACTCCTTCAAAAATTAAATGTAAAACATTCTTGCGGAACAAATCTGATAACTATTAAATTTGCTAATGCAAATAATAATGTAGCATTAACAAAAATTTCTTTATTTGATAATGATAAACAATTGATGGGTATTTTTAAAGTCGAAGATGGAATGTATTATAAATCTATAACTGATTTAGCATTTGGGAAGTATTTTTACAAAGTTCATCAATACGATAAGAATGATAATTTGATTGTTGAAACAGATTATATTAGTTTTTCATTAAGTGCACCATATTATGGTAAACCATTTGTATGTAACTAAGGAGAAAAATGGACTATTTATATTTTGATATAGAATGTTGTGATGGTAAACATATATGTTCTTTTGGTTATGTTGTTACAGATGAGAACTTTAACATTTTAGAAAAGAAAGATATAGTAATAAACCCACAATGGAGATTTAAACTTGGGCGTGATGGATTTGACCCAAGGATAAATTTAGCATATACAGAAAACACATTTCGAAAACAGAAAACATTTAAGTATTATTATGAAGATATAAAAAATTTATTAACTCGTTCAAATCAAATACTTTTAGGACATAGTATTACAGCAGACATACAATATCTAAAAATTGCTTGTGAAAGATATGGTTGCGACAATATTGATTTAGAAGTATATGATACACAAGATTTTTATTATCAATTGAATAAAAAATATAAAACTAGAAGTCTTGATAATATTGTAAACGATTTAGGAATTGATATTTCAAACTTACAAGAACATAAAAGTTGTGATGATGCCGAGATTTCAATGTTAATTACCAAAGAAATTTGTAATAAGTTAAGTATAACTTTGAGCGATTTGTTGGAATTATGTGATAAAAGCAAAAGAAATGGAGATAAGCACGAGTTAAGTGAAAAAGCATTAAAAAGAAAATTCTCAAGAGATTTAAAAAATATTGCAGAAAAGTATCCTGATAGATTTTCTTGGAAAGCAATTTGTATTTCAGATATGATAAAAGAAACTGATTATGAATTAAGAATTGCCCTTATAAAAGAAATATTTAAAAATGGATATAATTACATATGTAAAGTGTCGGAATGTGATTATTTTGTCAACAATGATGAATACGGAGAAAGAGATTTGTCTTGTGACCACCATATTGAAGACGATAACAAAGCAATAAAAAAAATAACATTAGATGAATTATCTAAAATGTTAGGTGTTAAAGTAAATGGATATGGTGAATTAATAGATGAAAACATTTATAGCAATACACTATTTAATGTTTTACAAGAAGCCTTAAAGAAGAAAGGTATCTCATACGAAGATTACATTAAACAACTTTCAAATTAAATTTTAAAGGTAAATTTTATTTATACCTTCTTTTCATTTATATATTATTTTAATTCCAAACCAATCTTTACTAAAAAATAACACGAACTTTGAGTTGTTTTCAAGGTTCGTGTTATTCTTCTTTGGCGCAACATAGAAGACAAGAACCCAACTAAAATAGTTGAGTTCTTTTTTTTGCTAGTTTCAAAAGTGCTAGCCCTTAATCGGTCTTTTCTTTTTTTAAGATTTTTCCCCGAAAAATGTAAAAAATTGTAGCACAAAAAGATTTTGTGCTATAATATGCTATATTTGGAGGAGAAAATGTTAAGACTTAGCGATATTCATAAACAGTATAAAACAGACTCATACACCGTTGATGCTCTTAAAGGAATAAGTTTAGGGTTTAGGAAAAACGAATTTGTTTCAATTCTTGGTCCTTCGGGCTGCGGAAAAACAACAATGCTTAACATAATTGGAGGGCTCGATCGCTATTCAAGCGGCGATCTTGTTATCGACGGGAAATCAACAAAGGATTTTAAAGATAGAGATTGGGATAACTATCGCAACAAGAAAATTGGCTTTGTTTTTCAATCATATAATTTAATTCCACACTTAACAATTTTGGGGAACGTTGAACTTGCGTTAACAATTTCTGGCGTTGGGAAAAAAGAAAGAAAAGAAAGAGCAATTGCGGCTCTTAAACGCGTTGGCCTTGAAAATGAAATTAAGAAAAGACCTAATCAACTTTCGGGCGGACAAATGCAACGTGTTGCAATTGCACGTGCGCTTGTTAACAATCCGGAAATTTTGCTTGCCGATGAGCCAACAGGCGCGCTCGACATTAAAACAAGCATTGAAGTTATGGAACTTATTAAAGAAATTTCAAAAGAGCGCCTTGTAATCATGGTCACCCATAACGGCGAACTTGCGCAAAAATATAGCACAAGAATAATCAATCTTCTCGATGGCGAAGTTATTGGCGACAGTATGCCATTTTCAAGCGAAGAAGAAAAAATCGAATTAGAAAAAACTAAGCAACAAGAAGTTATAAAAGAAATCGAGCAGGGCGGAAAGAAAAAGAAGAAAAAACGAAGCGCAATGAAATTCACAACGGCGCTAAGCCTTTCCTTTAAAAACCTTTTTTCAAAACGTGGCAGAACGATTTTAACATCTTTTGCGGGAAGCATTGGAATTATTGGAATTGCTCTTGTTCTTTCAATTTCAACGGGGTTCACCTCTTATATTAACCAGCTTCAATCCGATGCGCTTGGCGGGAATCCAATAACTGTTTCAACCGCAACAATCGACTACACAAAACTTGCATCTTTCGAAGTTGAAAATGAAAGCAGCGAAGGGGGCGACAATAATTACATAACTATTTATGAAGGGTCGTTCCAAAAATATGTTAAATATGGACATTATAACTACATAAGCCAAAATTTTGTTGATTATGTTAAGGCGTTTGAGCAAAAAGACATTGAAAGAGAAGAGAACAAGAAAATTAGTCTTGTTCAATATAACTACTACACACCAATTAAAATTTTGGTTAAACAAAAAGACAATTCTCTCAAATTAACAGTTAATAAAAACAGTCTTTCAATTCTTTCGGGAACAGGAAAAGGAACGTTCTATGAATCTCTTTCCGACGAAGAGTTTATGATGAGTCAATATGATGTTATCTATCAAGCGGAAAACTATTCTGCTTCCGACATCTATGGACTAACTCTTGTTGTTGACAAGGGGAACAAACTTACAACAGGAATTTTAAGTGACCTTGGGATAACCCCTGTTGTTAAAGCAGACGGGAACTATGAAAACCTTTCTTTTGAAGATGTTTGCGGCAAGGAATTTAAACTTGTTTATAACAACGACTACTACACCTACGACAGCGCGAACGATAAATTTTCCATAATCGACGAATCAAATCAAGCCGCGCTTGACGAGCTTTATAACAGCGAAAGAGTTAAAACTCTTAAAATAACACGAGTTTTGCGCGTTAAGGAAGAAGCAAATGCACAAATTCTTTCAAGCGGCGTTATGTATTCAAGCGAACTTGCAAAAGAATATCGAGAAAATTGCGAAAACAGTTTGATTGCAACAAAGCAAAAGGAACTTAAAAATTCACAAGAAGGTCAAGAATCTTTCTCGTTCTATGCACCTTTAAAAATTGACATAACCGAGTTTAAAGGAATGCCAATGATCCCAGAAAGCTTTCCAACAACAGCGGTTATTGTAAGTTTCCTTGAGAAATCTTTCAGCACTTCAATTTCAAAAGAAGAAGCATATAATCTTGCGATGCAGCAAATTGGAATAAGCAGCATTCCTCAAAGTATTTCGTTCTACACAAACAGTTTTGACGGGAAAAACGAAGTTAAACAAATGATTCAAGACTATAACAAAACCGTCGACTCCGAGGCTCATGAAATTGTTTACAGCGATAATTCCGACGCAATGTTCTCGATGCTTTCAAGTTTGGTTAACACAATTTCCTATGTTTTAATTGCGTTTGCCGCAATAAGCCTTGTTGTTTCCTCAATTATGATTGGAATCATAACATATGTTTCAGTTATTGAAAGAACAAAAGAAATTGGGGTTCTTCGAAGTCTTGGGGCAAGAAAAATTGACATTGTTAACGTGTTTAACTCCGAAACTTTCATAATTGGGCTTTTCGCTGGAATAATTGGAGGAGTTATTTCCTTCATCTTAACCTTCCCAATTAACGCAATTGTTGGGGCGCTTGTTGAAGGGCTTGGAACAATTTCCGTTCTGAAATTAACTCACGTTTTAATCTTAACTGGAATAAGTGTTGTTCTTTCGCTTGTTTCTGGGCTTATCCCAGCTCAAATTGCCTCCAAAAAAGATCCTGTTGTTGCCTTAAGAACAGAATAATTGGTTTAGTAAAAAAAGGAATTTCAATTTTGAAGTTCCTTTTTTTTGCTTAAATTTAACCTTAAGAAACTCTGTTTTAAACAACTTTCACAAGGTTTAATTGCTTTGCAACCTTTAAAATGATTATTTAATTGGCTGGGGTGCTAGGATTCGAACCTAGGAATGCGGGAGTCAGAGTCCCGTGCCTTACCGCTTGGCGACACCCCAAAGCTATTTTTTGCTTTAAAGATTTAGTTCTTTTTGCGATTTAAAATATACCACACTAAAAATTTAATGTCAATTTATTGATAAGCCCATTCTTTAAAATTTCTTTTATATCAAATGATTTTGTTTATTTTTTAAATTATGATATATATTAACTTATAAGAGGTAACAAATGAAAAGTTTTAAAAAGGTTTTTGTAACTTCATTTTTATGTTTAATTTTCGTTTTTTCGGCTGCGCTCTTTGCAACCTTTTCAAATTATGGCCAAGTTTTTGCGGAAGAAGGAACTTTGGAGGGCGCGGGAACAAGCGAAAATCCATATTTAATTTCAAGCGTTTCCAACTTGGAACTTTTCCGAAATGAGGTTAACACAGGAAATCCGGCATATATTAACGGTTTCTTTAAACTTGAAAAAAGCCTTAATCTTAAAGACATTGAAAGTTGGATTCCAATTGGAAATGGGAATGCGTTTAAAGGAACTTTCGAAGGAAACGGAAAAACAATTGACAACATCAACCTTAAAGACGGAAATTCTCTTGGGCTTTTTGGAAATTTGGAAAACGCGAGAATTTCAAACCTTGGGATAAGCGTTAATGTTGTTCTTTCGGAAGAAAATAACGAAGGCGTTATAACTCCAAATTCTCAAAAAATTGTTGGAGGATTTGCTGGAATTGCCGTTAACTCAGAAATTTTTGCATCGTATTCCAAATTTAATTTTCAAGCTTCAAGAATAACAAGGATGCCAGAATCTCGCGCCCTTGAGTTCTACACCAAAATTGAAGGAAGCGAACTTGTTGAGGAAGACGAGCAAATAACCTACGAATATGAAACATATTCCTACATGGGCGAATTAACTGTTGGAGCAGTTGTTGGAAAAGCAGTTGGCTCAACAATTTCAAATTCCTATTCCGTTCCTTCGCTTATAATCTATCAAGACGGAACAAACACGGTTTCTTCGTTCTTTGGCGGAATTGTTGGCTGGGCAAAAGGCGGAACAGTTGAAAATGTTTATGTTGCTCCAACCGACGCTCCTGTT
>ULOH01002739.1_pt1 | contig 23595 bp, 32 predicted proteins | sample 1952421 | NCBI WGS metagenome assembly ULOH01 (sample SAMEA4835599, study PRJEB28245) | human gut metagenome | biome: gut microbiome; material: fecal sample | place: Denmark | collected 2008
TAAAGAATTTATGAAAGAAGGAGGACCCAAAGTGTTTACACAATATGCTGTTGAAATTGGCGATAATTTGTGGAATTCTCTCTGGTCTTATGTTGAGACTAAGTATCCTGGCGAGCCTAGTAGTTATTGTTCTATTTATCGCATTGAAGGTGTTTATGAAGATGCTGGACAAAAGTTTGCTATTCTTCAAAATAGACAAGACCAAAAATATTATCGCATGGACTTTTCTCTTACCGATGTAGAAGGCTTTGTTCCTTCTGACGCTTTAACTGAAGTAACTAAGTCTTATACTCCGGCAGCAGAGCCTCAGTTTGCTCTTGCTGATGTTGAAGCTTTTGAGACTGATTATGCTTCAAAGAAAAAGACTGAGGAAGAGGACAAAAATAATAAATCTAATGGCCAAAACCCTGATAATAAATCAGAGGGCAATGATAATAAAAAGAACCCTGATAATGGGGAACCCTCTAATAAGTCTGATAAAGGCGACAATGGCGAGAATGATGATGATAAAAAGAAAAAGAAAAATTATTCTCTTGAGGACGTTGTTGAATATACTGAACTTAAAGCTCAGTATGATGAATTACAGACTAAATTCGCGGCTCTTGAAACTGAAAATAATAGCTTGAAAGAGCAAATTGCTCCACTTGCTGAATTTAAAAATGCCGCTGAAAAGAAAGATAAAGAAGATATGATTGCTAAATTCTATATGCTTTCTGATGAAGATAAGGCTGATGTTGTTGAAAATATTGATAAATATTCTCTTGATGATATTGAAGCTAAATTATCTGTTATTTGTGTTCGCAACAAGGTGAGTTTCGACCTTGACGAAAATAATAAGCCCAATGGTGCTACTACTTTTAATTTGAACGATAATGGTTCAGAAGATGATGATATGCCCGCTTGGGTGAAGGCGGCTTTTGCTACCGCCAACAAAAATTAATAAGGAGGACATACTAAATGTTTAAAGACTTTTTGAATAAGAATCTTCCTATTAAGTCTCAGGCAAAGTATGTTGAGTTTGGTTACGGTCAGGTCGAGCCTAATCACCTTTCCGCACAAAGAAATGCTCAAATCTATGCTCAACTTCCTGCCAATAAAGACATTGAGATTCTTGAAAACGGTCAGTTTGTAAAGTATGACTATGCTGCTAATGGTAATGGTATTGGCGAAGTCAACTTCACTGGCGAAGGTGAATGGATGCTCGTTTATAACGAGATTAAGCTTTATCGTGATCATTATGATGGCAGTAAACAGTGGGATTGCGAATTTGCTATGATTAAAGATGACTATCAGGCTCGTGTTTATAGCCCTTATGATTGGGAGCATACCGAGGTTGAATATGGTGGTCGTTTCTGGAATGGCGTTGATGAAAAGGGTCAAACCTATAAGTTAATCAATCAGACCGTTTCCGCAGATCAAGGTTTAAAGACTGTTACTATTGCTGGTCGTGTTTATGATGTTGATGAAACCGGCAAGTTTACTTATGATGGTAATGAATATACTCTTAATAGTAATCATCAAGTTGCCAATGTTCCTGTAAAATATTACTATGATAAGCTTCTTACTGATGTTCCTGATATGTATGAAATGAATTGGACCAATGATCCATATCATAAGTTAGGTATTTATCATGAGAAGTTCATGGAATCTGGCACCTCTATGGTTCCTCGTGTATTTAAGACCATGATTGGTGATCTTTATACTACTAATATGATTAATGAAGAGACTCTTGCTGTTGGAGATAAGCTTTCTCCTTCTGCTGCTACAAAGGGTATTCTTAGCAAAACTGGCGACGATTCAATGACCTGGCAGGTTGTTAAGGTTTATACTATGCCTGATGGTCAAAAGGGCGTCAAGGTAATGCGTATTAAGTAAGAAAGGAGAAAAGGATAATGTTAGATAAAAATAATTTAATTGCTCTTATGAAGCAAGTTGCTAAGGCTGATCCTTCTGCTCCTGTTGCTTATAGTTATGAGGGAAAAAATCTTAGTTATGAAGCCTTAAATGAAACTCTTCGTAATGAAATGAATGAGTTGGCTGGTACTTACGCTCTTTATCGTGAAAATAAGAATCTTATTTTCTCTATGATTGAGCAGACTCTTGATGAGGTTCTTCCTAAGAAAGTTATTCAGCAATATGATCAGTTTGCTGAGGTTAAGACTTTCGCTCAGGGTGATAAGCCTATTTTCCGTCGTCCTCTTAATAATCGTGCTCGTGCTAAGCAGTTTGTAACTCGCGTTGGTCTTGCTGGTATTTATGAAGTCTTCAAGCTCGGACCTAAAGAGAATGAAGCCTTCGAGGTACGTACTAGCGCTATCGGCGGAGCTGCTTAGATTGGCTTCGAAGAGTTCCTTGATGGTCGTGTTGATTTCGGTGAAGTAACCAAAATCATCATGGATGGTATGGATGAACTTATTTATAAAGAAGTCGCTGCTGCTCTTAGATCTTCTATCAACCAGCTTCCTCCTGCTAACCGCGTTGCGGCTGCCGGATTTGATGAAGCTGCTATGGATCGTTTGATCACTATTGCTTCTGCTTATGGTACTCCTACTATTTATTGTACTTATGAGTTTGCTGTTAAGATGATTCCTCATGAGGCTTGGAGATATACTGAAGCTATGAAGAATGAGCTTTGGAATAATGGTCGTCTTGCTACCTACAAGGGCACTAAGGTTATTATTCTTGAGCAGGGCTTTGAAGATGAAACCAATACTCGTAAGGTTATTGATCCTGGTTATGCTTGGGTTATTCCTACGGGCGCTGATGGTAAGCCTGTAAAGATTGCTTTCGAAGGCGGAACTATTGTTGACGAGTTCAATAATTATGATCGTTCTCGTGAGATTCAGGTTTACAAGAAGGTTGGCGTAGTTTGTATGCTTGCTAATAATATCTGTGCTTATGTTGATACTTCACTTCTTGGTCAGATGTATACTTGGAATTATGATGGAGTCACCGGTAAGGTTATCACTTATGATGGCCGTCTTGATGGCACTGTTTAATTTAATATAAATTATTCCATGGGGGAGAAGGGATTAAACTCCCTCTCCCCATATTTTTGTTTTATGAGTAAAAGGAGAAATTGAATAATGATTAATAATGAAGATATTTATAATGTAAAAAATAGAAGCACTAGTGTAGTTGTTTATACTATTCCTGATACTAATTTGCGCCGTGAGTTTGCGCCCGGCGAGACTAAACGCATTCCATTTGGTGAGCTAGAGAAGTTAACTTATCAAGCAGGTGGCCGCGAATTAATTGCTAATTTTTTACAAATTTTAGAGCCAGAAGTAACTCATACTCTTAATGTTCATACTGAACCTGAATATAATATGTCAGAGCAACAAGTTGCTGATTTAATTCTTAATGGCTCATTAGATGCTTTTTTAGATGCTCTTGATTTTGCTCCTATTGGGATTATTGACTTAATCAAGAATTTATCTGTTAGCCTTCCTATTACTGATATTAATAAGCGTAGAGCTTTGAAGGAAAAAACTGGGTTTGATGTTGATAAAGCTATTGCTAATGATATCGCTAGTAAAGAAGAAGATACTATTGTAGAGAAAGAACCCGCAGCTAAGCGTCGTGTAGTAAGAGAAGAACCTACTACTCAAGGTCGTCGCACAAGCGGTTCTGGATATAAAGTAATTAATAAAACCGAGGAAACTTCCTCCAAGAAATAATTTATAGGAGGGCGATTAAGTGGGAACATTATTCTCAACTGTTTATAATCGCTTTCTTAACAAGGTTACTGATGATATGTATCTGGAATTAACTCCCGAAGATACTTTAAGAGATTTATAGAATCTTATAATAGATGCTATTCCTGGATTTGAATTTCCGCGAAAAAATCTTTTAGATTATAACTTAGATGTTGCTACTATTAATGAATCTGATGCTACGTCTGATGATTTCATTGTAGCAACAGTATGGGGAGAACTTCCAGAGCCGGGTGAAGAACCTCAAGTTTTAGTTGATAGATCCAGTTTTAATTGTGATCTAACTGAAGAAGAAATTAATATTTTAGCTATTTTAATGATGTGCGGTTGGACGCAAAGACAAGTCACTTCAATTGAGAATACTCGAATGAAATATAGCGGCTCTGATTTTAAATTTACTTCTTAGGCAAATCACCTATCAAAGCTATTGAATTTATTGGGTGAATGTCAAAGACAATCTCACCATATGTAGCGTTTGTATAAACGCAGACGTCTAAATAACAAAGGTGAGTATGAATCTAATTGGGATGTGTTTAAAAGTCGATATGATTACTAAATATAATTTTGATATTCCAATAGAGAGTATAAAAGTAAATTGTTTGCGCTTAACCAATCAATTATGGAAATTAATTCCAATGCGCGAAAATAATGAAGATTGGCATAAATAGCTAGAAACTGTTATAAATGAAATTGTGGGGTTTAGTGTGATTTTTAACGCTGAACCCCTTTATTTATAGTTATTAAATAAACTTGAGGGATTATAGAATCAAGATACTGATTTTAATTTTTATCGTAAGACTGTGTTTGAAACGATCAGTCTTTTATAGGAGATAAATTATGGCGTCAGGGTTTGATTATAGTAGTAAGCAACCTTTTAGATTATAGCAAGGTCGCTTAGGAATTTATGATAAACCACCCTTTGAAGGTAGCCCTGTTGAAGGCGTTAATTATACAGCGGTTCGGCTCGGTCAAATGGGCGGAAACCGCCAACAAGAGCGTATGATTTTATCTAAGCGCAGAAGTTTAGATAGGGCAGTATGGAATTCATACCAAGCCGCAGAAATTATTAAATAGGATGCGGAATATAAAAAACCTATTAGGTGTTTGATTAATCCTAATAAATTAAAATAGGATTATGATGACAAGATTTTATCTGTTGGAAATGAGTATTAGTTTAAACCGGGAGATATCTTTGAATGGTGCGGAACTAATACCTATTGGATTTGTTATCTTTAGGATTTGACTGAATTGGCTTATTTTAGAGGAGATATTAGAAAATGCTCTTATAAAATAAATTGGGTAGATAATGGAGAGAAAAAATCTACTTATGCAGCAATCCGCGGTCCGGTAGAAACGAAAATTGATTATATTTAGAAACATGAAATTAGTGTAGATAATCCTAATTATTCATTAAATATTTTATTGCCTAAAAATAAAGATACTTTAAATTATTTTAGACGTTATACTAAATTTTATTTAGATAGTTAGGATGAGGGAGATAATTTAATTTGTTGGCGTGTTGAAGCTGTAGATTCTATAAGTATGCCTGGTATTTTAGAAGTTAATGCGACTGAATATTATATTAATGAGTAGGAAGATAATTTAGATGATAAGACTGTTGGTTCTTTAATTGCGGAACCAATTGATCCAAATCCTACGACAACTGATATTATAGGGGAAACATTTATTTTTCCAAAGAAAACTTATACTTATTATTTTGATGGTGAAGCTGTTTTAGAATGGGAAATAAAGAATAATAAAAAGTTGCCAATTTCTTTAAGAGTTATTAAAGAAGCTAAAAAACCAACAGTTGAAATAAGTTGGACTTCTGGATATAGCGGATAGTTTGACTTATGTTATGGAGATTATAAAAAAACGATTGTAGTTCAATCATTGTTTTAAGGAGTAAAAGGTGTTATGAAAATTAATGGTGTAAATTTACCTAAATCAAGTTTTCTTTCTGTTGAAAAAGATTTAGAAATTATTGTAAAGCATCTCTGTAAAAATGAGAGATTAAAGCGGTTATTGTATTATACAACAAAAGATGCTATTGATAAGCCAGATTTAAATGATGAACAAATGATTCAATTATTTAATAAAAATATTAAGATAATTCCTAAACTTTATGTTGATGGAAGTGTATTAAATTATGTAATTATTAACTTCGATAATTTTACACAAAGTGGAAATCCTGAGTTTAGAGATAATATTATTGAATTCGATATTATTTGTCATTTCGATCAATGGCATTTAAAAGATTATCAATTGCGCCCTTATCGTATTGCTGCTGAAATTGATAGTATGATAGATAAAACACATTTGACTGGTATTGGTAAGTTAGAGTTTCTTGGTGCTAATCAAATTATTTTAACTGATGAATATGCTGGTTTGTGTCTTATGTATCAAGCAGTTCACGGCGAAGAGGATAAAAAATTTATGCCGAATCCTAATGACGAGGAAAGATTTATAGAAGATTTTAAAAAAAGAATTGAAGAGTAATGGATATTAGACTTGGGTTAATGACAGGTATTGATTTGCCAATACCTGAATTAGAAGTCACTATTCATTAGCCATCTATAAAAGAAATTTCTTTTATAGGTGAAAAAGATCTTTTCTTGGGGATTTAGTGTTTATGTATTGATAAAAACATAATAGAGAATTCGGGCGAAAGTCTTTTAAGAGAAACAAATAATTTTTAGATATTTATGACAATGATGAAAGAAAAAGAGATGGCCGATAAAAAACAAGCATCTATGTAGGTTCTTACATTATTGTTTCCAAAGCAAAATGTTTTATTTACCCCGAGGTCAATTGTTTTACAAGGTGATCCACAAATAATGATTGACGAAAGCAATTTTAATATATTATAGGAATATATTAAAGAAATATTTTGTTTTAAATCTAATGCTTCGCAAGAAATGGGATTTAATCCTGGAAATGCGGCCGCGAAAAAGATAGCCGATAAATTAATGCGAGGTAGACAACGTGTCGCTGAATTGAACGGCACGGCTAATGCTAGTATATTTAGTTAGTATCTTTCAATGCTTACTATAGGTCTTGATTCAATGTCTTTACAGGATTTAATGGATTTAACAATGTTCCAACTCTATGACCTTGTTGAAAGATATCAACTTTATATTAATTGGGATATTGATATCCGGTCTAGATTAGCAGGTGCGAAGCCTGATAATAAGCCGGATAACTGGATGAAAAATATCCATTAAATTTTTTAAGGAGGAAAAAAACCTATGAAATTTGGTGTACGCGAAATTTGCGATGTCGTTTTAAAGGCAAAGGCTAATCAAAAGATTGGTAATAAGCAATTTTATAAGAATGAGCCAGTTATTTATTTCGACACTTTAAAGACTTCCAGTATGGAAGGCGCTGCTACCACTGTATACGCACAAGGTGGACGTGGTAATACTAATTTAGTCGCATGGGAAGGCGAGCGTACTGTTACCTTCACAATGGAAGATGCTCTTATTTCTCCTGAAGGTTTCATGATTCTTTCCGGTGCTGGTCTTGTTGAGGCTTCTGCTAACAATAAGATTAAGCAACATATTACTCAAACTGTTGATAAGACTAAAGACATTGTCCCTGCTAATACTGGAAAAGACATTAAGACTGATGGACTAATCGTTCCTGTTTCTTATGCCCCTTATCTTGATAATGAGCATAAAGATGACGATTATGTTTATGTTTTCTTTATGAAAGATGGCGAAATTATTTCTGAGCCTTATTTGGCACATGAAGGAGTTACTACGGGAGATACTGGTTTTAGTGTTACCGTAAAAGGATTTGATCGTGCTACTGGAGTGGCTTATACCACTAACGATTTAGAAAATGATTATGCTAAATGCGACTCTGTAATGGTTGATTATTACACTGAGCGTGAATCTGGTGCTAAGCAGATTGAAATTACTGCTGATAAGTTCGGTGGTAACTACTATCTTGAAGCTTCTACTTTATTCCGTAATCAAGATGGTGTAGATATGCCTGCTGAATTTATTATTCCTAACTGCAAGATTCAATCCAACTTTAACTTTACAATGGCTTCTTCTGGTGATCCTTCTACTTTCACCTTTACTATGGATGCATTCCCTGATTATACTCGTTTCGATCATAGTAAGAAAGTTTTGGCTGCTATTCAGATTATTGAAGAAGACGAAACTGTTGACAACGATATTCGTAGAAAGACCGCTGCTAATAGCACCATTGTTGTTGGAGGCTAATTAATATGGTTGTAAAAGGTCCAGTAAAATATACTCCACCAAAACAGCCTAAAAAAGAATCTACTAAAAAGCAGCCAAAAGTAGAAAAGGCTGTAAAGAAAGAGCTTGTCGAACCTATTGAGGAAGTAATTCTTCAAGAGGAAGATGAGGTAAGTAAGATTTTATCTGAATTAGATAAAAAAGATTAATTAATGGGAGAGAATAGAAATATTCTCTCCCATTTTTTCGTTATGTGAAAAAGGAGAAAATATGATTATTAAATCAGATGGAAATATTAAAGGTTCTTCTATTATTAATGAAACTGAAAAATAGATTATTTAGAATATGACTATAGCAACTTAGTAGGATTGGGGACCTTTATTGCAAAAATGGTTGATAGATATTTATAAATGGTTAAATAAAGCAAGAGCTTATGTAGCATCTCAAAATTCTGTTATAGAGAAATTGTCTTCTTCTTTAGTTATAACTAATAAGACTGGAAAACAAGAAATTAATTTAGTCGAAATTAATAGCATGAAAAAAATGAGAATTAATAAAAAAAATATTAACAATAAAGAAATTTTATGGGAAGGATACAGATTATTAAATGAAATAGGTGAAACTTTACGCGGAGAAGAAATAATGTATTCTATTACTTTTACTAAAACTGGTGAAGCTATAAGTGATTCTAATGAAGTATATACTTGGACTGTCCCAATGAGTGAGTTTTTTAATTTAGTTAGATTTAGTGAAACTCGTATAACTTTAAGAGACTCAAGTGCTATATATAAAATGATGTAGAAACAAATTTAGAATGATGAAAAAGATACTATGATTGAAAAATGGACTGAATAGAAAATTTAGGATTATGCTTTATTTAATGATGAAGTTAGGAACAATCCAAATTGGGAAAAATGGCATAAAATTAATGAAGGTAATATGCTTGAAAGTTATCTAAGACTTTTAAGAAATGGCGGAACTGTATAGGATAGAGATAACGTAAAAAAAGATTCGGAATATTGGCGTAAATTAGGAACAGCGGTTTCTTCTACTATGAAAGCTCCTGACGCTTTCTTTAAAGGTGGAGATATTGACAATGAACAAATTAAAGGACTACATGCTTCAGTTACTAATATTAATACTTTAATGTTAAATTTATAGAAAGTTTTTGCCATTTTAAAAAATGCTAAAATTAATGAAGAAGTTTTAAATAAATATTATAAAAAAAGTGGATTAAATTTAGAATAGTAGCAAAAAGAAGTAGAACAAGAAGTTATAAATAAATTAACTGATTTCTTCACAAGTAAAATTGATAGAAATATAAATACTATAATTGAATTTTGACTAAATAAAAAATTTTTTGTATAATATAATAAAGAGTAAAAGGAGGCTAATTATGGCTAAAATTTCATATAATAAATTAGGAATTACTAAGGATGAACTTAATAAAGTTCAAACTGTTGAATATAATGATTAGACTATTGAGGTAAAGCAATATCTTCCTATCGCGGAAAAGAGTGAATTGATTACCCGTGTATTGAATAATTCAGTAGATGAAAATACTGGATACTATAATCTTTTAAAGTTAGATATGAATCTTGGTTTAGAGATTGTTTATGCTTATAGTAATATTTCATTTACTGAAAAGCAAAAGGAAGACCCAATGAAACTTTATGATATGCTTAATGCTTCTAAAGTGCTTAATCTTATTATTGGCCTTGTGCCAGATGGAGAATTTTATTATTTAAATAAAACGACTCACGAGATGGCTAATAATATTGTGACATATCGCAATTCCGCGATGGGTATTATGGAAGCAATTTCCGCGGATTATAGTAATTTAGATTTGGACGCAACAGATATTCAAAAGAAATTAAATGATCCAGATAATATGGCTTTATTGAAAGATGTGCTTATTAAATTGGGCTAATTAAATTAGTTAATAATATTATTTTTTGAAAAATAATAGAGTGATGGGGATAAGAGTGTAATTGCTCTTATCCCCGTTTTATTTTTATTTTGCAAAGTAAAAATTGGAGAGAAAGGAGATTTCTATGGCTAAACAATTAAATAGTTATTAGGTTAATTTACAATTTACCGCTGATTCTAAATAGGCTCAACAGCAATTATAGGATTTACAAAATTAGCTAAATAATCTAATGGCAAATTCTATAAAAACTGATGCTAGTTTAGGAATTTCTAAAGATATATAGAGTGCGATTCAACTAACCGCACAATTAAAAACTTAGTTATAGCAAGCAACTAATGTTGACACGGGTAAATTAGACCTTAGTAAATTTAATTAGGCTTTAAAATAGGGTGGAGTTTCCCTTAAAGAATACCAAAAGAATCTAAGCTTATTAGGACCAGAAGGCGAAAAAGCATTTGCTAATTTAGCGACTTCTATTTCGCAAGCAGAATTACCTTTAAAAAGAACTAATTCTTTACTGAAAGAGTTTGGGATTACTTTAGCAAATACTGCTCGTTGGCAAATTTCTTCTAGTATCTTACACGGATTTATGGGATCTTTATAGACTGCTTATGGGTACGCTCAAGATTTAAATGAATCTTTAAATAATATTCGTATTGTTACTGGATAGACTACCGATTAGATGGCTAAATTTGCTAAATAGGCGAATATCGCGGCCAAAGCTTTAAGCACAACTACTACTGAATATACTGACGCTGCTTTAATTTATTATCAATAGGGCTTAGATGATTAGGCAGTAAAAGAGCGTACTGATGTTACTATTAAAATGGCTAATGTGGCTCGTGAAAGTGCTGAAATTGTTTCCGATCAAATGACCGCAGTTTGGAATAACTTTTATAATGGAAGTTAGTCTATCGAGCATTATGCTGATGCGATGGTACGTTTAGGTGCTGATACTGCATCTAGCACTGATGAAATTGCTGGCGGTCTTGAGAAGTTCGCGGCTGTAGCTGACACAATCGGGTTAAGCTTTGACAACGCGGCGGCCGTTTTAGCAACTATTACTGCTACTACACGTTAGAGCGAAGATGTTGTAGGTACTGCTTTAAAAACTATTTTTGCTCGTATTCAAGGTTTAAAACTTGGCGAAACTCTTGAAGATGGTACTACATTAAATCAATATTCATAGGCTCTTGAAAAAGTTGGAATTAATATCAAAGATTCCAATGGTGAATTGAAAGATATGGATAATATCATTGAAGAAATGGGTAATAAATGGAATACTATTGATAAAGATTAGCAAGTAGCTTTAGCTCAATAGGTAGCTGGTGTTCGTTAGTATACTCAATTAATTGCTTTAATGGATAATTTTGATTTTTATAAAGAAAATCTTGCTAGAGCATAGAATGCTGATGGCTCTCTTCAAGAACAAGCAGATATTTATGCTGAATCTTGGGAGGCCGCCGGAGATAGAGTAAAGGCTTCAGCTTAGAAAATATATGCTGCTCTACTGGATGATAATTTCTTTATTGATTTAACCAATGGATTTAGTTCTGTTTTAGATTTAATAGGTAATGTATCATAGAGTTTAGGTGGAATGCCTGGTATGTTGCTTTTAATTGGTTCTACAATGTCAAAAGTTTTTTCAAAAGAATTAACTACATCTTTTGATAATTGGTTTTATAATTTAGGATTAAAGTTTGGAACTATCAAAAATGATATTGAAGAATTAAAAAAATAGGCTAATGAAAGTCTTATTTTATCTGGAAATAAAAATACTACTTCTGGAAAAGCAATGAATATGGCTTATTCAGAATAGTCTACCGCTCAATTAATGCTTATTGCTAATGCCGATAAATTAAGTGAAAAAGAAAAGTAGATTGCTTCAAGTTTATTAGATTAGCATAATTTATTAGTATAGAGTGTTATTAAACGTGGTGAAGAAGTAGAATTGGCTGAGAAAGAAGTGAGTACATTAAATAAACGTTCTTCAGTTATGGCTAAAGTAATGGCTAGTAGAACCTACTAGAATGGTACTCCACAAGGTACTGAAGATGCTGAAAACGTTGCTAATCGTTTTGAAAAAGCTAAAAAGCAAATTTAGGCTTATTCAGAATTAGTTTATAAATTATCTTCTGTTCCTATCGTTAGTGAAGAGTAGTTTAAAACTGAGGGGCTTGAAAAAGTTAAAAAGATATTAGATGAAGTTTATATAAAAGAAGAAAATTTAAATAAATAGGATTTAGGATTTGGTGCTGATAATAAAAATATTAAAGCATTAATTAAAAGTTTAAATAATGGTACTCTAACTGCGAAAAATTTTGAAATTGCTTTGGCTGGATTAGATGATACTAATTCTATTAAAAGATTAACTAAGACATTAGAGCTTTGTGGATATGAAACAAAAGATGCTATGAAATTAGCCATGTAGTTAGTTGATACTTATAATAAAGTTGGAGATTCCTCGGCTAATTTGACTGAAGATGAATAGAGACTCGCTAATGCCACAAAATCTTTAGGGGATTGGTTTGCAACTGTTAAAGGAGAAACTCAAACTCTTGGTTCAGCATTCTCCGCTTCTATTAACGGAATAACTAATTTTGGTATGGCATTAACTTCTATTAAAGGATTAATAGATACTTTAAATGACACAGATATGTCTTTTGGAGATAAATTATTAGCCACTTTTACTTAGTTAGGATTAATTTTACCAAATTTAGTTTATAGTTTTTAGACGGTAAGTAGTGTTCTTGGTCCATCTGGGTTTATAGGAAGTATTTTTGCTTCTAAAGCTGCAATGGAAAAATTAAATTAGACTTATGGCGAAAATGTAATTGCAACGGCTACTGATATTATAATGAAAAATAAGGACACTTTAGCGACTGATGAAAATACTAGAGTAAAAGTTCTTAATGAATTAGCTCAAAAAGGTATCACTGATACAGAAGAAGCTGCTATAGTTATTTAGACAATTCTTACAGCTAAAAAAAGAGAAGAAACTCTTGCTATAGAAAAGAATACTCTTGCTGAAATAAAAAATAGAGCAGTTAAATTACTCACTAATAAAACTTTTCTTGCTACTGTTGCTATTAGTGCTGTAGTTATCGGTACTTTATATGCGGTTTCTAAAGCGGCAAATGCTGAAGCAGAAAGTCTTCAAAAAGCTACTGAAGCTGCTGAAAATTTAAAAGAAAAATCTCAATAGACGAAAACTGAATTAAATAATATTATTTCGGCTTTCGATCAATATTAGACTGCGATAGATACATTAAATGAATGTACTAAAGGAACTGATGAGTGGAAAGAAGCTTTATCAGATGTAAATGAATAGATTTGGAGTATTCTTGAAACTTATCCTGACTTAGCTAAAATAGATAATCTTTTTAATGAAGATGGCACATTTAATCAAGAAGCTATTGACTCTTTTATAGCAGATAAACGTGATAAATCTAATAACGCTTAGGCAGCTGCTTTGGCCAGTTAGGCCGCAGTTAGTTAGATGGAATATTAGTCCAATAGAAAAGAAGCGGTTAATTAGGTTTATTCTGTGGTATCTAAATATAGCACTAATGGCGAATCCAATGCGGAAAATAAAAAAATAGCAGGAGAATTAGTTGATTCTATCGTAAATGCTATAAATTCTCCTGATGGTATTCAAAATATTGATGGAATTTTTGAAGACTATGCTAAGCAATTTGATAATATAAGTCTTGGCACTTCTTTAGATGATTTTACTAACGCTTTAAAGGGATGCTCTGATAATTTAAAAGAATTAGGTAGAAATGCTAAAGAAACAGGAAATTAGGTTGATAATACTGGTAAATTATTATCTAAACAAGTTCTTGGCGATAATATAACAGATGAATAGGCAAATGATTTTACTAATACTTTTGATTCTGCTTATGCCAAACAAAAGAGAATTACTTTAAATGGTTTAAAAAATGATTTTACTAGATGGGCTGGAAGAAATAATAGTAATGTAAAAGATTATTGGGAACAATATAAAGAAGCTACAGGTTATGATTATAATTTAACAAGTAACGCAGTTCAAGGTAGTGGAGATAATCGCGTTTTTGAGTATTATAATGATGATGGTAACAAAGTAACCATTTCTGTTGAAGAAATGGCTGAAGCAATTGCTAGTGCTTAGGCTAAAAATGATGCCGAAAAATCTACTAGAGAAGATTTAAATAATACTTTAGGTGAAGATATTTCTTCTAATATTAGTTCTGATGTAGATATTTCTCTTTTAAATGATTTGGTTCAAACTATGAATTTAGAAGATGAAACTACAAGACAAGCTCTTGAAGCGATGTTCGATGTAAATCAAACTGTAAGTGAGCAAGAAGATATTATAAAAGATTTAGTTAATACTTTAAGTGAAGAAGAAAAAGCTCAATAGGAAGTTGCTTCTTTAACTGAAAATGCTGTTTAGAAATATGGGTTAGATGCTGATGACATTGAAGATTAGGCTAAACGAATTCAGAAAGCCTATGATTTAACTGAAGTTGAAGCAACTAAACTTGCTATTACTAATTAGCGAATGAATAATGGCGTTAAAAACTTAAGCGACAATTGGGAAAATTGGAATTCTGTTTTAAAGAAAAGTCAAATCGATGATAAAGAAAAATTAACTAAAGAATATACTGATACAATCCAAGATTTAACTAAAACTATTGCTGATTTAACCGGTGCTTCAGAAGATTTAGAATTACCTGATGAATTTTTTGATTCGGCCGATAATTTAGAATTAATTAATTAGGCTGCTCAAGGTAGTACTGATGCTATTAATCAATTGGGTATTGCTGTAGCAAAAACCACAGTTGATTTAATGGAAATTAATGATGCGGAAAAAAATCTTACCATGACTTATGGGGATAACGAAGATGAAGGTATTTTACCTGAATATATTCGTAATTTCCAAGATAATAAAGAAATTATTTTAAATGGTTTAGATGAAATTTCAGCTAAACTTGCTGAAGGTCAAGATTTAACTGGTAAAGGATTAGAAGAGATTCTTTCTGGTGGAACTGAAGCTGCAAATAATTGGGTTAATGCATTAAATGAAATGGCTATGGCTACTAACATGTCTGTTGAAGACATGAATAGCACTCTTAGTCAAATGGGATTAACTGCTGATGTTGATGTAACTGAAAAAACTATTACAAGTAAAAAACCAGTTACTAAAACCACTCTTACTTATGGAGAGCTAGACAAAGTTACAGGATTTCCAAAAGAAATAACTCAGCAATCTAGCATAGTTGATTATACTGATGTACCTGAAAAAATATAGGTAGCTCAAATTGCTACTAATGGAGCAAAAAATACTCCTCCTAAAGTTAATTTTGCTGGTTCTGGTCCCGTATCTCATTCTTCTACTTCGTCAGGGAAAAAATCAAGTGGTGGTTCTTCTTCTTCTAAGCCTTCTAAAATTGATAAATCTAAAAAATCTGATGTTGTTGATAGATATAAAGAAATAACTGATAGTATCAACGATACTACTCGTGCTTTAGATAAAGCTAATAAATCAGCGGATAGGCTTTGGGGTAAAGCTCATCTTGATGCGATGGCTAAAAGCAATAAGTTAACTTTAAAAGAAGTTGATTTATTAAAACAAAAGCAAAAAGAAGCTTAGGCCTATTTAAAGACAGATAAAGCTACTTTATAGCAAGCTGCGAAAAAAGCTGGAATTACTTTCACATTTGATGCAGATGGTGATATTTCTAATTATACTGATTAGATGACTAAACTTTATAATTAGCTTGTAGCCGCTTAGGATAAAGCAAATTCTTTTTCTACAAAAGATGCTCAAGATGCTTATAAAGAAGCAACTTTAGATCCTATTCAAAAGAAAATCGATGAGTTAAAAGACGCCATTAGTCAATATGAAGATACAAGAGATTTAGTCGAAGAATTAACTGATGATATTCAAGATAAAATAAACGAGTGGCAAGACAGAAATTATCAAATGCTTACTTATGAAGTTGAAGTAAAGGTTCAATTAGACGAAAATGATACTAAGAAATTAGAATATTATTTTGATAAATTAAGTGATAATATTTATAAAGCTGCTGAAGCTCTTGGATATTTACAAGGTCAATTTGATCCAGTAATTAGCCAATTAGGAACTTATGAAAATTTCTATGGTTAGTTAAACAATGCTTATTCTAATGGAGAAATTTCTCAAGAAAATTATATTGAAGGCTTACAAGATGTATATGATAATACATTAGATAATTTAAATGCTTTGTAGGATTTAGATAAAGAAATGCTTGAATATTATGGTAATACTATAGATTTAGCAAATGATGAATTATCTAAATATACAGATCATATGGAGCATTTAACTAGTGTATTGGATCATTATCGTTCTATTATTACTTTGTTAGGTAAAGACAAAGATTATGATAAAGTTTTATCAGTTTTGAATGGAACTGCTTAGACTAAGAAAAATAATTTTGATACTTCTAAACAATGGTATGAAAGCTTGAAGCGTGAACGTGATGCAGCAGCCGCGGCCTTAGCCAATTCGACCGATGAGGCGGAACGTGAAGGACTTCAAAAGAATTATGATGCTATATTAGCTGCGTTCGATGAGGCGGAAGAAGATATGCTTTCTAAAGCTGAAGAATATGGTGAAGCATTAAAAGAAATTCTTACTACAAAGATGGAACAAGCTGCGGATGAAATGAATAAGCAATTGAGCACTACTAAAGTAAGTATTAACGGTAATAACTTTAATATTTCTGGCTGGGATGCTTTAAATGACGCTTTGGATAGAATGTCTTCTTATCAAGATGAATATTTAACAAAAACTAATTAGATTTATGAAATGAATAAACTACTTAATAATGTTAATTAGGCTATTAATAAGACAAATAATCAAGCAGCTAAAAATAGATATCAGCAATTTACTAAAGAAATTGAGTAGTTAAGAGATAAAGATAAATTAAGTCAATTAGAATTAGAAATTGCTTAGGCTAAATATAAAGTGCTTGAAGCACAAATCGCGTTAGAGGAAGCTCAAAACGCAAAGTCTACAGTTAGACTGCAACGTGATAATGAGGGTAATTTTGGTTATGTGTATACCGCAGACCAAGAGAAAGTAAATGACGCGCAATAGGCTTTGGCAGACGCGGAAAATGACTTATATAACATTCGTCTTGATGCGACAAATAAATATGGTCAACAAAAACTTCAATATGAAAAAGAGCTAGCTGAAAAGCTTGCGGAACTCGATTAGAAAGCCGCGGAAGATGCTGTTTATCGTGAGACCACATATCAGCAAGAACGCGCATTAGTAATTCAACAATATACTGATTTAATTACTACTGCTGGAAACCTTTATGCGAAAGCACAAGAAGAGGATAACCGAGTAGTTCAAGATGCTTGGGTAAATTCTTTTGATATTATCAAAGATAATAGTAATAGTTGGAAAGATACTATTACTGAAAACACTAATATTATCAATGATACATTTAAAGAATGGCAAGGCAGTATGGATGAAATTAGTAAAATTGTTGGTGATGATTTAAAAGATACTCAATAGAAAGTTAAAGACGTTACTGATGAAAGTAATAAACTTTATCAAGAAGTATCTAATAGAGTTATTCCTGCTCTTGAAAGTGAGTTGAGTTCCGTCCGTAGCGCCACTGAAGCTTGGGCACAACATCGTCAGCAATTACTTGATACTATTAGAGCTTATGAAGAGCTTTTAGATGCTATCCAAGCGACATTACGTGCTTAGAGTGGATTTGGTAGTGGAAGTAGCTCTGGTAATGATAGTGATTGGTCTAAAGATATGGGTAATGTAACATATGGGTCTGATGATTATTATAAATATATGTAGAATCGCGAAGATAAAATTAATGGTGGATATGATGTTGGAGCTGCTACTAATGCTCGTGTTGATGCTTTCTATCGTAAAGGATTAACACTTCCAATTACTCGTAATGGATAGACTTATCGTTATTTTACTGACATTCCTGATAGTGTTTGGAAACAATTGGTTGGATTTAGAAGTGGTGGCTATACCGGCACTTGGAATGATGATGGCAAGTTAGCATTCTTACATTAGAAAGAATTAGTTCTTAATGCTGATGACACGGAAAATATGTTAGCTTCTATTCAATTAGTTAGATAGATCGCGAAACAATTAGATTTCAATAGTCAACAAATTTCTACTCTTTCATCTTCTGGATTTACTGTTAGTTCTCAAGATGGAACATTAGAATAGAATGTTAGAATTGAAGCTAGCTTCCCGAACGCAACTGATAGATATGAAATTCAAGAAGCATTTAATACATTAGTTAATGTAGCTTCTCAATATGCCAATAGAAAATAAAATTAAGGGTGAGGTCCGCGGACTTCACCCTTTTTTCTTTTTGGGTAATTATATTGAATAAAACTAATTAATTTTTTAGAAAATTATAGAGTAATGAGTAAAAGGAGGGATTATTTTGGCTGATAACGCACTAAATATTCAAGAAAGTTTATGTCAAGCAATGAGTATTATTGCTAATTCAAGTGTTGATAAAGTTAAGTTTGATAGTACCATTGAATGTACTATTATTGACGCAACTGATAAACTTATTGGTAAGTATAAGGTCAAAAATGAATCTTATGCGGAATTTTATGCTTATTCCCAAATAACCACTTATAATAAAGGCGATAAAGTATATGTATAGATCCCAAAAGGAGACTATAATAGCACTAAATTTATTGTTGGTAAAAAGACAGATAAAAATGAAGATAAACCATATAATTTTGTTAATCCTTTTAATACTTTTATTGATTTAACTGGCAATTTTTTTGTTGCCAAAGATAATAATAAAGAAGTTTGGAGTATCTTAGCCAATGGTAATGAAGAGGAAATTGAGATTACTCCAAGTGGCGGAATTACCTTTACTGATGAGCAATAGGGATTTACGCGGTTGGGGTTGCGTGCCGATTTTCGCGCCTGGCTTGAAACGCTCGGTGTAATAAGTGGTAATTATGGATTAAAATTAAATATATATGGTATTAAAGATGATACTGCGGACAATATTAAAAAAATAGAAAATAGTATTAAAAATAATGGAGAGATCCCTTTAATTGCATCTATTGATTTAGATACTAATGATATGTATGGCAATCCTTATAATTTTGAAGGATATTATTCTCAAGAAATTGTTATTGATACTAGCGCAGTAGCTAAAATATATAATATAAAAATATACCTTTATCAAAAAGGTAATTTTAAAGATAGCAATAATGATTTAATTAGCTATGCTAATGATTTTAATATGTCAGTCCCGCCTAATAATATTTTTGTAAAAGATATATATATGGGATTAGGTATTTCCGCGGATGAAATAGAAAATGAATATGTAAGATTATATTCATTAGATGGAAGTACTTACGTAATTGATGATAAAGGTTAGATTGATTCTAAAACTATTAGATTAAAATGGGTTCATTTTGATGAAGATGGCAATAGAACTCAAATAACCGAGTATAAAAAAGATGATACTTTTGAAGTTCGTTGGTATAGGTATGAATTTGGAGCACCGTCCGCGGACGAATATTCTGGTGTCTATTGGACTGCGATTGAAGATAATAAAAATAATTTTTATTATTAGCTAAAACCGCGCTCTAATAAAAATCAAGAATAGATTAAAGTAATTATCTTATACAATGGAAAAGTTTATAGAAGTAATATAATTACTTTTAATAATGAAAAACAAGTCCCTAATGATGCGACTATTGATAGTTTAAATGCTTTGTCTATTCACTGTGAAGATTAGACTAATGGTAATTATTTAATTTATAATTAGGCTAATTATTTAATGAATAGATCAGATGGAAAAATTAGTCGTAAATTAACTCTACATTTTGATTCTAAGACTTACGCTATTACTAATGGTATAATTGGTAAGAATCAAAATGGAGAAAGTAAATTAGTTGAAGCATAGAGAGTAATTTGGTAGATTCCTATTAAAAATACTATGCTTAATTTTGGGATTAAAGATGATGGAACTGATGCTACTTATAAAGAAATTGTAATTGATTTAACTAATGAAAATGTTAATGTGTCTCCTGGAGAATTTTCTTTAGATTATACTATTAATACTTTTTATAGCGCCAATAAATCCAATAATACTGTAATTGCTAAAGTAGAAAAAGATGGTATTGTTTATACTGCTATTAAAGATTTCACTTTTGGATAGGCAGGAACTAATGGCACTGACTGTACTTTAGTAATTGATATGATAGCTCATGAGAATTTAAATAATAAAGTATTTACTGCTATAAAGAGTGGGGTAAGAGATAATTATACTTTTAGAGCTTAGTTATATGATAATGAAGGCAAGGAAATTACCAATTTTGAAAAATGTAATTGGACTTGGAGTTTTATGTCTGGATCAAATACTAATAATATTGAATTAGGAAATACTGAGAATTAGGACTGTATATTAAGAGTTAATACTACAAATTCTATAATGAATAATTTAATTATTTTATAGGTAAAGTTATCTGGTTGGGGAGATTACGATTTAACTGCTTATTATCCAGTTCCTATTACAACTTTAAATAACGCTTATATAAATGGTCCAACAGAAGTAATTTATTTAAGTAATGGTGAACCTACATTTTCTAAAGAACCTTATAAATTATTTATAGATGGCGAGGTAGATAAAACTGTAATTTGGAGTATTTATCCTACTGAATCTACCGATAAATTTATTGGGTAGATTAAATATAATGATAAGAAAAAAGAATATAGATTAAGTCCTATGAATTTTTATGTTGATGGCGTAAGTGTTTATGGGGTTCAAGGAAAATAGGAAAGTAATGTAGTTTGGAGCCAACCTATCTTAGTTGTTTAGAATAAATATCCATCAGCAATGGTAAATAAATGGGATGGATAGTTAAATATAGATAGTGATAATAATTTTATCGGTGTTGCTTAGATCGCGGCCGGTAAAAAAGAAAATAATAATACATTTACTGGTGTCCTAATGGGGTCTTTTGGTGATAGTAATGTTGATAGTAGTCTTAGTAAAAACACTGGTGTTTATGGATATTACCAAGGTAAATAGGTTTATGCTTTAAAAGATGATGGTACTGCGACATTTGGTAAATCTGGAAATGGTTAGATTGAAATTAAAGGTGATTCTGGAAAAATAAAATCCGCTGGTTATGATAGTGGTAATGGCCTTTTAATTGATTTAAAAGAAAGTCAAATAGATGGATAGAGTGGCGGAATTAGTGCTTTTCTCTTAAACAAATCTAGTCCGTATTTAACAATTAAAGATCCGGTTGAAAATAAAATTTTAATGAATGTTGGAAGCGATAATTATTATTTACAATCAAAAAATTATACTTCTTCAACAGGAACTTACTTTAATTTAGCAACAGGAAGTATTACAACAAATAGCATTACTGTGAATAGTGGAACATTTAAAGATGACATTATTATTAATTATACCGGTAATACGGGTAGTGGATGGACTTATGGTAGTCAAAGTTTAAATTATATTTTAAATAGAATTGGGACAGCAGCTTCTGAAGCTAGTCGATTAGCTGAAGAATCTATTACGTGGACTGCAGATATAGATAAGGCTCAAAAGAATGCAGAACATGCTATAAATGGTATTTCAAATACTCTTGATATGTTAAATTAGTTTTTTGAAATTGGAGCTTCTATAGACAAAAACACTGGATATGTTTCATATGGATCCCGTCCTTCATTTGTAAGTCCTAATGGAGGTTCAGTTTCAGTTGGTTATGGCGTAGAGCTTTTAGGAAATGAAATTAATATAGGATATTCGTATGGTAGTAGTACTGTAAATTTTCATGGTAGTACTATATATATAACTGGAACTGTAACCTTAGAAGACTATATTAGACAAATTGCGAAAAGTTAAATTAAAAAAGGAGAAAAAGGAAAATGAAAGAACAAGATATTAATTTCTTAAAGGTTTTATATAATACTCTCTCTTTGGTAACAACCAAAGGAGAAGATACTATTCTTATGGGAGAGTGTTTAAAACAATTAAGAGATTTTACAAATAGATTAGCAGATCTTCAAGAGGAGAAGAATAACGAAAATAATTAGGAGGGATAAAATGGTTAATAAATTATATCCACCTATTATATCTGGAACTTTGCCAGCATTTGTTGGATAGGAAATTACTATTCCATTTCAAATGAACCGTGCAGTTAGTATGGCAGAAGTTTCAGGATTGTGTTATATAATTAAAACAGTATCAAGTAATGTAGTAATTGCTTAGGGAACAACCGCGGATTTTACTCCAAGCAAAGTCCGCGGTTGCTTAGAACAAGGTTCTATTACCTTTAATATAAATCTTAAATCAATTACTAATAATGGGAAACCTATCCAATATAAATTAAATCCAGGATAGTCTTATAAAATTCAATTAGCATATATTAATACTAATGGAATAATTGGATATTATTCTACAGTTGGTATTGCTAAATGCACAACTAAGCCCGCAGTTTATATAAAAGGTTTTGAAGATAATTTAGTAGGAATAAATAAAACAAATTTTATTGGAGTATATAGTCAAAAAGAAAAAAATGATGATATTACTGAAAAAGTTTATTCATACAGATTTAAAGTGTATGATGAAAATGGTAATATTTTTGCTGATAGTGGAGAGCAATTACATAATTCAATTAATGACACGGAATTAAATGAAAGTTATGATAGTTTTGAATTAAATAAAGAATTACAAAAAAATAAAAATTATTTTATTCAATATTCTATAACTACTATTAATAACTATGAAGCAGAGAGTGTTAGATACCAAATCATTAATAGAGAAACTATTAATCCAGAATTACAAGCAACCCTTTCCGCTACTATGGATGAAAATAATGGATATGTAAAAATTAATTTAAATGGAATCCGCGATAAAAAAACAGGGTTAGAAATTCCTGCTACTGGGGCTTTTGCTTTATTAAGAGCCAGTAGCGAAGATGATTTCAATACTTGGAATACAGTATTAAAATTTAAATTAGTTGGTGAAACTCCATCAAGAGAATTATATAGAGATTTTACTGTCGAGCATGGGTTTAGTTATCAATATGCGGTTCAGCAATATAGCGACGAAACTGCGGTCCGCAGTAATAAAATCTTTTCTAATACTGTATATAGCATTTTTGAAGATAGTTTTTTATATAATAATGGATAGTTATTAAAAATAAGATTTAATCCAAAAGTAAGCAATTTTAAAATTAATACCCTTGAAAGTAAAACTGATACTATTGGAAGCCAATATCCTTATATTTTTAGGAATGGAAATACTTATTATCACGAATTTCCTATAAGTGGTTTAATTTCTTACCTTATGGATGAAGACCATTTATTTATAGGTAAATTAGGCGATGATGAAATTAAAGATTTTACATCAACTGATTTAACTAACTATAATATTAATATAGAACGTCAATTTAAAACTAAGGCTTTAGAATTTTTAACTGATGGAGAACCTAAATTATTTAAATCTCCAACAGAAGGAAACTTTATTGTGCGTTTGTTAAATGTAAGTTTAAGCCCTGAAGATAAATTAGGACGTATGCTTCATACATTTAGTGGAACTGCATATGAGATTGATAAAGTTAGTTTTGATAATCTTACTACTTATGGATTTATTGACGCGGACCCGCCCGAGAGCGAAATTCTTAAATGGGATAGTATTTCTTTTGATGGATGGTATAAAATTAATGGGTA
>ULOH01039824.1_pt1 | contig 22954 bp, 20 predicted proteins | sample 1952421 | NCBI WGS metagenome assembly ULOH01 (sample SAMEA4835599, study PRJEB28245) | human gut metagenome | biome: gut microbiome; material: fecal sample | place: Denmark | collected 2008
GGTTACAACTATGTCAGATATGTTCAATAAATGCTCTTCCTTAACCTCGCTTAACCTTTCAAGTTTTGACACAAGCAATGTTACAGTTATGAGTGGTATGTTCCATGTTTGCTCTTCCTTAACCTCGCTTAATCTTTTAAACTTCAACACAAGCAAGGTTACAGATATGTTTTATATGTTTGCCAACTGTTCCTCTTTAACCTCGCTTAATGTTTCAAGTTTTAACACAAGCAATGTTACAAATATGGGATATATGTTCTCTAGCTGCTCTAAATTAACCTCGCTTAATGTTTCAAACTTTAACACAGGCAATGTTACAGATGTGTATGCTATGTTCCAAAACTGCTCTAAATTAACCTCGCTTAATCTTTCTTCCTTTGATATGTCAAAGGTTACAAACACAACAGATATGTTTAAAAACTGCTCTGCTTTAACAACAATTTACACTCCAAAGACAATGAAGAGCGGAACTTCTATTGCTTTACCATCAAAGACTGATTATGCTTGGTATAAGTCTACCGACTCTAATAGATATACGCCTTACACAACAATTTCTTCAAGCAACACAAGTTCAACTTTGAATTTGAGAGTTGTAATGCGAAATGTTACTATAACTTGGGGAAGCGACTCTAATGGAAATGGAGACTGGAACTTTAACGCACAATGGAATGGTTCTGTTCAAGTTTCATCATCTCAAGGCGGAACTCAAAGCGGAACTCGCACATTTAGAGTTGAAGCAACAAATTCTATACAATGTAGTTTCTGGATTCAAAGTCCTGCCGGCTTAATTTGGCACAAAACCGGAAGCGTTTCAATTAGCGGGACATGCACCCGCAGCAACTTTGGAAGCAACACCGCCCCTGTTTCAAAAGGAACGGCAAGTCGAACTGCAACTGCATCGAACTTTAAATCTGATATTACAATATCGTTCTATTTTAGTGCTTCGAAATAAAATTTCTAATAACAAAACAAAAAAAAGAACGCAGCCGCGTTCTTTTTTATTATTTGTTAGTTTCTTTATGTTGCCTTTTGTTGGCTTTAAGAAAATTATTCTTCGTCGTCGGATTCGTCTTCGGCTGCTGTTTCATTTGCTGCTTTTTTCTCGGCTTTTTCTTTGCGTTTATAGTAGTCGTCTACAGCTGCTTTAATTGCTTCTTCTGCCAAAATTGAGCAATGGATTTTTTGCGCTGGAAGACCGCCAAGAATCTCAACAATTTGACTGTTTTTAACTTGAAGAGCTTCTTCAATTGTTTTGCCTTTGATAAGTTCTGTTGCAACAGATGTTGTTGTTATTGCTGCTGCGCAACCAAAGGTTTTGAATTTTGCATCTTCAATAATCCCGTCATCAGAAATTTTAAGATATATTTTCATAATGTCGCCGCAAGCTGCGTTTCCAACTTTCCCAATTCCGTTTGCGCCTTTAAGACTTCCAACATTCTTTGGGTTTTTAAAAATTTCCAAAACTTTTGCGTTATACATATGCTCCCTATTCTCCTTTTCTTCCTGCTTTTGTTTGAGGTGACATTTTCCTCAATCTTTCAATTATTGGAACAAGTTTTTCAACTGTATAGTCGATGTCTTGCTTGCTTGTTGAACGTCCAAAAGAAAATCTTATTGAGCCTTGTGCTATTTCGGAATCAATGCCCATTGCTTTAAGAACATGGGAAGGTTCCAAAGAGCCAGATGTGCAAGCAGAGCCTGTTGAAACGGCAATTCCTTCGAAATCTAACATTAAAAGGATTGATTCGCCTTCGATAAGTTCGAAAGAAATGTTAACAATGTTATTAACTTTTTGGTGTGGGTGTCCGTTAACAATAACATATGGAATTTTTTCGGTTACTTGTTTAACGAAATAATCTCTCAATGATTTGATTTTTTGGTTAAACAAAGGCATATCTCTAACTGTTATTTCAGCCGCTTTACCGAACCCAACAACGCCAGGAACGTTTGTTGTTCCGCCGCGTTTATTTCTTTCTTGGTGTCCTCCGTCAATAAGGTTATCAATTCTAACCCCGTTGCGGACATAAAGAGCGCCAACGCCTTTTGGCCCATAAATTTTATGGGAACTGATGCTCATTGCGTCAATTTCCATATCAACAACATCAAGTTTAAGCGAGCCAAACGCTTGAACAGCATCGGTGTGGAAAATAATATTATTTTCTTTTGCTGTTTTTCCAATTGCTTTAAGGTTTTGAATTGTTCCAACTTCGTTGTTAACAGCCATAATTGAAATTAAGGTTGTGTCTTTTCTTATTGCGTGCATAAGATCGGCAAGTCCAACAAGACCGTTTTTGTCAACTGGAAGATACGTTACTTCAAAGCCTTCTTTTTCAAGCGCTTTGCAAGCTCCAAGAACAGCAGGATGTTCAATTTGACTTGTTATGATGTGCTTACCTTTTTTAGCGTAAGCATGAGCAATTCCTTTGATTGCCCAGTTATCTGCTTCTGTTCCGCCAGAAGTAAAATAAATTTCGTTTGAATGCGCATTAATTGCCTTAGCAATTCTATCTCTTGCCCTGTCAACCAACCCTTGGGCTTCGCGGCCAAAAGTGTGGATGCTGTTTGGGTTTCCATAGAATATGTTATAGCATGGCATCATTTCATTTAAGACTTCGGTTGCAACATAGGTTGTTGCAGCATTGTCTAAGTAAACTCTTTTTTCCATTTTCACCTCGTTTTAGAGTTTACAACTTTAGAGAAAATATGTCAATACTAAAAAACAAATTTATTTATATATAGAGGGTTAAATTATTTATAAAATTTGAAAAAATTGCATCAATTTTTAAAATTTAATGCAATTTTAGTTAAATAAGCCGAAATTATTGACGCTGTTTTCTCCTAAATCCGCTCTTCTTAACGCTTGCAAAAAAGGTTTTAATGTTGATGATTTTAAAGATTGCGCAAAGAAGAACAAACATTGCCCCGCCAAGCGAACACGAAATTGCAAGGTTGAAAAACAGCGGCACAACCCCATTAAGAAGGCTTGTTACAAAGAATGTTAAAGCGGCGGAAGGCAAACAAAAACACGCCATAAGAAGCATTGGTTTTAGAATTCCAAGTTTAATTTTTGTTTTACGCTTAATCATTATCAAATTCAAAAGCGATGTTACGCTAACACACACCCCCATTCCAACAATTAGCGCGCGAATTCCAATCACGCCCGGCAAAAGGCAAATTCCAAGGAAGAGAAAAATTGAGCCAATGAGATAGTTTATAAACGATTTAACTTCCATTCCAAGCGCATTAAGAATTGAAGAAGTTATGTTTGTTAGAGCAAGCGGAAGCGTCATCCAAGCCGCTCCAGAAAGAAGAACCCCGCTTGTTATGTTGTTAAAGAAGAACAGGCCTATGTTTTCCCCCGCGCCAATGAATAAGGGAATCATTAAAAACGCGATGAACATTGTTATGATAAGCGAAGTTGTTATTCGATTTTTAATGTGGGAAGAATCTTCGCTTTCAACAGCGGCAGAAAGATCGGGAATTAGCGCGGTTGAAAGCGAGCCAACAATTGTTATTGGAATGAACAAAAGAGGCATTGTCATTCCAATTGCAACTCCATAGATTGAAAGCGATTGAGAACTTGTGTAGCCCGCGGCAATAAGTCTTGCCGGAATTATTAAGGCAATTATTGGCTGGACTAAACTTGAAAGAAAGCGGACGGCGGTTATTGGCGTTGACGACTTTAAAACTTCCTTATAAACTCCGCCTGGCTTTCGAAGTTTCCCGCCATAAACGAAATATAAAACAACAGAAAGTGCCATTGAAAGAAAACATGCGATTGAAAGCGAAAGAGCCGCGCCAATTGAAGGCGAAAGAGAGCCAATCCCAAACGACAAGAGAACAACACAAATTGTTATTCGAACAATTTGTTCAAAAAGTTCGGTTATGCAAAAGCAAAAATAGTTCGACCTTCCCCACATTGCCCCACGAAAAACGTTATAAATTCCCGAAAACAGAACCGCAGGAAGCATTGCAACTAAGATTAAATAACATCTTTCGTCCGTGAACAAAAACGAGAAAAGTCTTTTGAAAACAAGAACAATAACAATTAAAATAACCGAGGTTATTGCCGCAATAATGAGCGAAGCAGAAACAAGTTTGCCTTCTTTTTCGCCATCTTTTTTTGCAAAATATTTCGCGGAAAGTTTTGAAATTATAAGCGGCAATCCGCTTGCAACAATTGTTAAAAGAACCATGAAAACAGAAAGCGAAACTTGATAGATTCCAAGTTCCTCTGTTCCAAGAACTCTTGAAAGATAAATTCGAAAAATAAAGCCCAAAACGCGGGTTATAATCGTGAAAGCGGTTATTGTGAAAACAGTTTTAAAAAGAGATTTCAAAGTTTTTCTCCTGATTTTATGTATATTGGAAAATTGGAAAATTTATGAAAAAACTTGAATATATTATTTCAAAGGAGATGAAATTATGGAGATAAAAATTCACAACAATTTTCAAAACTGGTTCTATCGCGTTAAAAAAAGCGACGAAGATGTTTCAATTGAAAAATTTATTTCGCGTTTCAACATTAAAAAAGAAGATTTCGATTTTCTTAATCCAAACGCAAGTTCTTTAAGGCAAGGCGATGTTTTGATAATTCCGCAAAGCGAACAATTTTGCCATGTTGTTGCCCCGCTTGAAACATTTGAAACAATTTCAAAAAAGTTTCAAATTCCCGTTTCAAACCTAAAAAAAAGTTGCAACTCTAATTTGCTTTTTGTTGGTCAAAGAATATTTATTTGATTTTTTAAAAAATGATGTTATACTTAATATCGTTAAAAAGGAAAAACAATGGAAAATCAATCAAAAGACCATAACCAAGTTTTAGAATATAAGGGACTAACCCCAGATTTAATTTCGGAAATAACCTATTTAAAAGTTCGAGGAATAACAAAAGATTTCCTTGTTGAGCATCAACGAATTTTATACAGAGCTTATATGAAAATTGCGCAAACACAAGATGAATTTTCGCGTGAAGTTTCAAAAAAAAGCGAATGTTGCAAAGAAATTGCAAATGTTTTAAACGATCTTTCGCCTTTCAAAAACAAAGTTTTTAAAACTTTTAGAAGACCAGGTTACAAATTACTTTTAAGGAAAGATTTTAATTTTGCAGCCAATCTTTTGAAAGATTCTGTTAACAACGCAATTGAAGGGCTTAATGTTTCAATTCAAATGTTTGAAGACTATGACCAACTTGCAAGCGACATTGAAGCCAATCCTCAAAAGTATGAAGGCGTTGCAACAATTCGAAAAGATGATTTAAACAAAGGAATACAAAAATGATTGAAATTAAAGAAGTTTTAACATACAAACAAAAAAAGGCATTTGTTGATTTTCCAATTAAGCTTTATAAAAACAACCCCTATTTTGTTCCATGCCTTCGCGTTGACGAAATGAATTTGTTTAATCCAAAAAAAAATGTTTCATATGAAGACAGCGAAGCAAAATATTTTCTTGCATATAAAGATAAAAAAGTTGTTGGAAGAATTGCAGGAATTATTCAACATTTATTTAACAATAAAACCGGCGAAAAACGCCTCCGTTTTTCAAGATTCGATTCAATTAACGACCAAGAAGTTGCAAACGCGCTTTTTAACGCAGTTGAAAACTACGCAAAAGAAGCGGGAATGGAAATTATCCATGGCCCGCTTGGATTTAACGATTTAGAACGCGAAGGGCTCTTAATTGAAGGATTCGACCAACCCCAAACTTTCGAAGAACAATATAACTACGACTACTATCAAAAACTTATTGAAGGCGCGGGTTATGGAAAAGAAATTGACTATGTTGAGTATAAAATTTTTCCACTTGCAAAACGCGATGAAAGAATTGATAGAATTGCAAACGCAGTTTTAAAAAGGAATAATCTTCACCTTGGAACTGCGAAAAATATGAGTCAATTTGTTAATAAATATAAAGACGGAATTTTTAATGTTATCGACGAAGTTTATGCTCCGCTGTATGGCGTTGTTCCATACACCGATAAGGTTCGCGACCAAATTGTTTCGCAATTCAAACTTTTCCTTAACAAAAAATATTTTTGCGTTGTTTGCGACGAAAATGAAAAAGTTGTTGCTTTTGGATTTGCAATTCCTTCGGTTTCAAAAGTTATTCAAAAAACAAAAGGAAGAATTATCCACCCAAAGATTCTTGGAATTTTTAAAGCAGTTAGAAAACCAAAAATTCTCGACCTCGCCCTAATTGGTGTTTTGCCAGAATATCGTGCAAAAGGAGTTAACGCAGTTGTTTTGCAATTTATGATGAATGCTCTTTGCACGCAAAATTTAAAATATGTTGAAACAAATTTAAATCTTGAAAATAATGCTTTAATTCAAAACTCTTGGAAAAATTTTCCAAATATCAACCATAAAAGACGAAGATGCTTCATTAAAAATTTAAAAAAATAAAAATTGCCCAAAATTTGGGCTTTTTTTATTTTTGATTATTTTTTAAATAAAAAAAATTTTTTTGAACAATATAAAGATATGTTCACACTTTTTGTTCGCGCAGTTTTGGTTTACACAATTGTTTTAATTGTTTTCAGGCTTATGGGGAAAAGACAACTTGGTCAAATGCAACCTTTCGAGCTTGTTTTAACACTAATTATTGCCGACCTTGCAACAATTCCAATGGCAGAAAGTTCTGTTCCAATTTTGCATGGCGTAATCCCACTTTTAACTCTTGTAACTGTCCACTATTTTTTAACAATCATAACAAAGAAAAGCGATGTTTTAAATCGTTTTATAAGCGGAAAACCAATAATCGTTATAAACCCGAAAGGAGTTGACTATAACGCAATTAAAAGCCTTAACATTTCCGTTGACGATTTGTTTGAGGCAATTCGAGGCAACGGTTTTTTTTCTCTTGACGAAATTCAATATGCAATTGTTGAAACAAACGGAACAATTAACGTTCTTTCAAAAAACGATTTCTCGCCCGTAACTCTTGGGAACCTTAAAGAAATTTCAAACGGCAACAGTTTCAAACTTAAAAACATTTCCGAAATTGACGCGCCAACAATTCCAATAACTCTAATTGCCGAAGGAAAAATTAACAAAAACAATCTTAAAGCAGCATCGCTTGAGGAAACCGACATCAAAAAAATTCTTGAAAAAACAAAAACAAAAAATATTAAGAATGTTTTAATTTTAACAATTGATGGAAACGGAAAAGTATATTTTCAGGCAAAAAAAGGCAACTATCAAACTTTCACCTATCCATACAGTAAGGTGGTTATATGAAAAAAGCAATTCATATTTCAATCATAATTTTGTTTATTATTGCGGCGTGTGTTACAGAGCAAATTATAACAAAAATGTATTTTAGAAAAACAATCGACTTAGTTTCTTCGCTTCAATTCTATGCCGAAAACAACGAAGAAATTAACACCCCTCTTTTCGAGGAAAAGGCAAAAGAACTTGAATCCTACTGGCAAGCAAAAGAAAGCATTATTTGCACATTTGTTAATCATAAAGAAATTGAAGATGTTGGAATTGAAATCAATAAACTTCAAACAGCAGTTAAGCAAAACAATCGCGAGGCATTCATTGAAAGTCTTAATTTAATTTTTTTCTATTTAGATGGCTATGAGCATGTTGTTGGAATTAACCTGCAAAGCATTTTTTAAAGTTTAAATAAAAAATACATCAAAAATATGATATATTTCTTAATTATTTATATTTTTTATTATTTACTTTATTATTTTTAATTATTTATTTTTAATTATTTATTTATTTTATTATTTAAATTTTTTTATTTTAATTAAAAATAATTATAAATAATTAAATTATTTTAATGAATTGATTGCTTCTTTTTTATTTTCAGCATTAAAAATATAACTTCCGCTAACAATGATGTCTGCTCCTTTTGAAGCAATTTTTTTTGCAATTTCGGCGTTAATTCCTCCATCAACCTCAATTTTAAAATTAAGATTTTTTTGCTTTCGAATTAAATTTAGTTGTTCAATTTTTTCGTTTGCATTTTCCAAAAATTTTTGTCCGCTTTCCCCCGGTTCAACGCTCATAACAAGAACAAGGTCGCAAAGAGGAAGCAAATTTTCAATTTCGCTAACTTCTGTTTGAGGTTTAATGCTAAGCCCCGAAAGCATTTTAAGCTTTCGAATTTTTTTAAGAGCGGCCTTTAGTTTAAGTTTACATTTGAATGCTTCAAAATGGACAGTTAAAATATTTGCACCTGCTCTTTTATATTTTAAGATTGTTCTTTGTGGGTTTGCTGTCATAAGGTGGACATCAAGCGGAATTAAGCAATTTAAATTAACAAATTCAACAACTCTTTCGTCGATTGTTTTTTGAGGAACAAATTTTCCGTCCATAACATCGCAATGTAAAAAATCTGCGCCAGCACTCATAACTTCTTTTGCATAATTAAGAACACTTTCACATTGATTTTCGCTTTTAACAGGGTCGGTTGAAACGGAAACATATTGATTTTTCATACGATTATTTTAACATTAAACAAAAAAAAATAAAACAAATTTTATGTTCTATTTTCTTGATTTAAGATTTTATTTCGAAGCTGCCCGCAAGCTCCTTCAATATCCTCGCCCATTGTCCTTCGAACAGTTGCGCTCATTCCAAGTTCTTCAAGTTTCTTTTGAAAAGCATAAACTTGATGTTTTGGCGTTCCATTAAGACCGCGCTCGGCAACTGGGTTAAGAGGGATTAAATTTATGTGTGTTGGAAAACCTTTAAGCAAATTTCGAAGTTCCTGTGCGTCCTCAAAACTGTCGTTAACTCCGTCGATAAGCGCATATTCAAAAACAACGCGTCTGCCAGTTTTATCGAAATAGTATTTTGCCGCTTCCGCAACCTCTTTAAGAGAATATGCATTTGCAATTGGCATTATTGTTTTTCGCTTTTCGTCGGTTGGACTATGAAGCGAAATTGTTAATGTGATTGAAAAGCCGTCGTTTGCAAGTTGTTTAATTTTGTTGGCAAGCCCGCAAGTTGAAAGCGATATGTTTCTTTGGCTTATGTTAAGCGAATATGACGCATTAACAAGTTTTAAAAATTTTGTAACCTGCTCATAGTTATCCAAAGGTTCGCCGCTTCCCATTAAAACAATGTTTGTTATTTTTCTGTTTTCGCGCGTTCCGCCAAGTTCTCTGTTAACCGCCAAAACTTGCCCCAAAATTTCGCTTGCATTAAGGTTTCTAACAAGCCCGTTAAGCCCGCTTGCGCAAAACTTGCATCCCATTCGACAGCCAACTTGTGTTGAAACACAAATCGTGTTCCCATATTTATAGCGCATTAAAACGCCTTCAATAATGTTCCCATCTTGAAGTTTATAAATATATTTTGCCGTTTTGTCTTGGCTCACAAGTTTTTTATAAATTGAAACAGGATTTGCAACATAATTTTTGGAAAGACTGCTTCGAAAACTTTTTGGAAGCGAACTCATTTCGTCAATTGAAACGCCCGAAAAAGCAAATTCAAAGATTTGTTTCGCACGGAAACTTTGTTGACCTTCCTTTTCAACAATTTCTTTAACTTCATCAAAACTTAAATCTAATAAACTTGTTTTCAAAATTTTCTTCCATTTAAAAAGCTTTTTGCATCAAGAATTTTCCCGTTTGGAGCTTGCAAACGCAAAATCCTAACTGCTCCGTTCCCGCATTTTATAACAAGCCCTTCTTTTGCGCTTGAAACAATAACATCGCCAGAAATCAAATTACTTTCAATGTCTGGTTCTTTTTTTGCTTCATATATTTTAATTTTTTCGCCATTTCTAGTCGTGTATGCAACATTTGTTGGATTGAATGCGCGAATTTTATTAACAATTTCGTTCATAGATTTTGAAAAATCAATTTCGCCGTCTTCCTTTCGAATCATCTTCGTAAACGTTGCCTTTGATGAATCTTGAACTTCCTCAAAAACATTCCCTTTTTCAAGTTGAATAACTGCCTCGGAAAGCAAATTTGCACCGAGAATTGAAAGTTTTTTTGAAAGTTCTCCGCCTGTTTCATTTTCGCCAATATCTGTTTCCGCTTTAAAAAGAATGTTTCCCGCATCAACTTCCTTGGCAATTCGCATAATTGTTATTCCCGTTTTTTGTTCACCATTTAAAATTGCCGAAACAATTGGCGATGCTCCGCGATATTTTGGCAAAAGAGAGCCATGGACATTGATTGTTCCAAGTTTTGGAATGTTAATCAGTTCTTCTGGCAAAATCTGTCCATATGAAACAACAACCATAAGGTCGGGATTAAGTTTTTTAATTTCTTCCGTTCCTTCAATTCGAATTTTTTGGAACTGCAAAACCTTAACGCCGTGTTCAATTGCGCTTTTTTTAAGGGGACAAAATTCAATTTTATTTCCGCGCGAATTTGGACGATCTGGCTGGCAAACTGCCGCCAAAATCTCGTGACCGTCGGCAATAAGTCGTTCAAAAGATGGAACGGAAAACTCGCTTCCTCCAAGAAAAACAATTCTCATTTAGTCTTCACACTCCTCCAACATTTTGTCGATAAAAAGAACTCCGTCAAGGTGGTCAATTTCGTGGCACAAAACACGCGCAAGATAATGCTCGCCGGAAATTTCAAAATCATAGCCATAGCGGTCTTGCGCCTTAACCTTAACAATTTTTGGTCTTGCAACATATCCACGAGTTTTGCAAACGCTTAAACATCCTTCTTCGTCAATTTCTTGCCCGTCTTCGAAAACAATTTGTGGATTGATGAGTTCCAAAAACATATTGTTTGGCTCAACAATAACAACTCGTTTTAAAACACCAACTTGAACAGCGGCAATTCCAACGCCATTGTTTTGATGCATTGTTTCTTTCATATCATCAAGAAGTTGCCAAAGTTTTTCGTCGAAATCAACAACCGGCTTGCTCTTCTTTCTTAAAAATTCAACATCACTTTCATTTGTCACAATATTTCTTATTGCCATTTTTTCTCCTTAACTTAAACTTTGAGGGTTTATTTCAACGAAACATAAAACCCTTGGAGTTTTTGCTCTGTCGCATGCATTATACACTTTTTGAATTAAATTATCAATATTTTTGCCTTTCAATCGAACAAGAATTTGATAGCGGAATTTTTGTTTAATTTTTGAAACTGGCGATTTCATTGCATTAAGATATATGAAGTTGTTTGGTTCGCTTTTTTTCATTTCCAAAATTTCTTCGTAGCACGCCTTTGCGCTGTTTTTAACTTCCTCTTCATTATCTCCGTTAAACATAACGCGAAGAATTGTTGAAAAAGGAGGGAAAAGCGTTGTTTGTCGAAGGTTAATTTCGCGTTTATAAAAACCTTTATAATCGTAGTTTGCCGCAAGATTATAAACATATTTCTTTGGGCAATAGGTTTGAAGAACAACTTTTCCTTCGCTTTCGCTTCTTCCTGCGCGCCCCGCAACTTGCGTTATAAGCGCAAAAGTTCGCTCTGCGCTTTTATAGTGACTTTGGAACAAGCCTTGGTCGGCATCCAAAATTCCAACAACCGTAACATCTGGGAAATCGTGCCCTTTTGCAATCATTTGCGTTCCAATCAAAACTCCCGGCTTTTGTTTTGAAAAAGCAGAAAGAATTTTTTGATGCGCATCTTTCGTTCGTGTTGTGTCGTTATCCATTCTTAAAACGGGAACATCTGGGAAAAGTTGTTTAAATTGTGCAACAACATTTTCCGTTCCAATTGCCCCCTCGCGAATATGTGTGCTTCCGCATTCTGGGCACGCCGTTAAAACCTTGAATTTTTTTCCGCAATAGTGGCAAACAAGTTTGTTTTCCGATTTATGATACACAAGCGAAACATCGCAATCGCTGCATTTCGCAACATATCCGCATTCCCTACATCGCAAAAACGAAACATAACCGCGCCTGTTAAGAAACAAAATTGCTTGTTTCTTTTGTTTGAAACACTCTTCAAGTTCGCCTAAAAGCCGCCTTGAAAAAACGCCATTATTTCCCGCTCTAATCTCTCCAAGCATATCAACAATTTCAATTGCTGGCATCTCTTTTCCGTTAACTCGAACAGGAAGTTCAATAATCTCAATTTCCCCCTCTTTTGCCAAGTAATATGTTTCAATGCTTGGCGTTGCGCTTCCCAAAACAAGGCTGCATTCATTATATTTTGCGCGGAAAGTTGCAATATCGAAGGTGTTATATCTTGGATTCGATTCGCTAACATACGAGCCGTCGTGCTCTTCGTCGATAATTATAACTCCAAGGTTTTTAAGGGGCGCAAAAATTGCGCTTCTTGCTCCAATTGCAATTTTCGCATCTCCCGAAAGGAGTCTGTTCCATTCGTCAAATCTTTCCCCAGCGGAAAGTCCGCTATGCAAAATTGCAACAGTGTTCCCAAAGCGCTCTTTAAAATTCCTTAAAACTTGCGGAGTTAACGAAATTTCTGGAACAAGCATAATTGCAGTTTTCCCGTTTGCAATTTCACGTTCGATAACATTCATATAAACTTCGGTTTTGCCGCTTCCAGTAACGCCGTGTAAGAGAAAAGTTTTGTTTCCTTTAATTCTTTCAAGCGCATTTTTTTGAGCAGAATTTAATATATGCTTAATTGACGAGGAAATCTCCAAATTTTTCATTGGCTTTCTAAATTCTTGAATTTCTTTTGTAATAACTATGCCTTGTTTTTCAAGATTTTTAAGCGCGGAGGGCGAAAAATTTTTAACATCTTTTGGTTCAATTATTTTGTTTTTTAACAAGAAATCAATAATTTCTTGTTGTTTTTTTGCATTTTTGTTAAGTTTTTTTGCGTTTTCATTGAAATTTTCGCATAAAACATAACTTTTAACAAAAACAGGTTTAACCCTTTCGCCGCGCATTTGGGAAGGAATGAAAAGGCGAAGGCAATCCACCATTTTAAGGTGGAATTTATATTTCATAAACGAAGCAAGTTCAATCATTTCTGGCAAAATAATTGGCTCGCTGTCTAAAAGGGAAATTATTTTTTTAAGTTTTGAGGAAGGAAGATTTGAAGTTTCTTTTGTTTTTAAAATGTAACCTTCAATTTTTCTTGGGCCAAAAGGAACAATTGCTCTTCTTCCAACAAGTTTTTCTTGCATAAAAGAAGAAGGGATTTCATAGTCGAAAACCTTGTCAACTTCGCTGCTGCTAACTTCAATAATAACTTCTGCAATCATCAAAGAATATTTTAACAAAAAAAGAACAATTCTCAAAGTGGAATTGTTCCTTTTTTAAGATTATTCAATTAACTGTCGGCAACGATTTTTCCGCTGTAAATTTCGTCGGCTGCAAGACTTATTGCTTTCTTGTCGCTTTTTTCAATTTCTGCTGGAATTCTTTTTTCAAGTTCTTTTGCGCGTTTTGCCATAATAACCGAAAGTTTATATTTGTTCCCGCCTGTTCTTTTAACAAGTTCGTCAATTGGTGGTTCAATCATCATAAGCCAAATCTCTCCTTTAAATCTTTGCGTATTATATCACACATTTTTTGTTTTGTAAATTATTTTTTAATTAAGTTGAAAAATTCTTGTTCGCCAATTATTTCAATTCCAAGCGCTCGTGCTTTTTCAAGTTTGCTTCCTGCGTTTTCGCCCGCAACAACAAGATTTGTTTCCTTCCCAACCGACGAAAGAACAACTGCTCCGTTTTCTTCAAGAAGCTTTGTTGCCTTCAAGCGCGAAATTGAAAGCGAGCCTGTTAAAACAACTCTCTTTCCGGCAAGTTTAAGGTTTTCATTTGTTTCAACGGCTTTAGGCTTTATCCCCTTTTTAAACAAACGCTCAATTTCTTCTTTGTTTTCTTCGTTATTAAAGTAATCAAAAATACTTTGCGCAACAGTTTCGCCAACATCGCGTATTGCAACAAGATCCTCGTATGATGCGTTTCGAATTCCGTCAAAAGTTTTAAAATTTTGAACTAAATCTTTTGCTGTTTTTGTTCCAACATTTTTAATTCCAAGCGCATAGATAAACGCCGAAAGCGAAACATTTTTGCTTTTTTCAATTGATGAAAGCAAGTTTTCAACCTTTTTATCTTTAAACTTGTCAAGTTTAATGAGTTGTTCATATGTTAAATCGTAAATGTCCGAAAGTTTTCGAAGCCCAAGTTCAAGATAGAATTGGTTAATGGTTTTTTCGCTAAGCCCGTCAATATCCATTGCTTCTCGGCTGCAAAAATGTGTTAAAGAGTCTTTAATTTGCTCTGGACAATCAATGTTCGTGCAAAACAAGTTTGCCCCAATTTCGCTAACAACTCCGCCACAAGATGGGCAAGTTTTTGGCTCTTCAATTTCCTCTGACCCTGGCAAATCTTCGGCAATTCCAAGAATTTCTGGGATAACTTCGTTGCTTCTTCGAACAAAAACACGTGCGCCTTTTTTAACCCCTTTTCGCTTTATGTCGCCCATATTATTTAGCGTTGCACGGCTAACAGTTGCGCCCGCAAGAGTTACGGGTTCAATTTGCGCAATTGGTGTTAATTTCCCCGTTCTTCCAACCTGCCAAACAACATCTTTTAAAACTGTTGAAAGTTCTTCTGGCTCAAACTTAAACGCAATTGCCCATTTTGGGAACTTACTTGTGTAGCCAAGTTCTTCGCGATTTTGAATTTCGTTAAGTTTAACAACAACTCCGTCCATAAGAATATCAAGCGAGTTTTTAATTTCGCCAATTTTTTTGATTTCACCGATAATTTCATCGCTTGTTTTGCAAATTTTGAAAAATGAAGCGGTTTTAAATCCATTTTCAATTAAGAAATCGTTTGCCTCTTTTTGTGTTAGAAAACTTTTTCCTTCAATATAGTTAACTGAATATGCAAACAAGTCTAAATTACGTTTTGCAGTTTCTTTTGGGTTAAGGTTTCGAATTGCGCCCGCAACTGCGTTTCTTGCATTTTTAAGCGGTTCGGTTGCAATTTTGTTATATTTTTCAAGGTTTGGCAAAGTTATCATTCCTTCGCCTTGAACAATAAGTTTGTTTTGGAAAGGAATTGAAAGCGGAACAGATTTAATTGTTTTAACTTGGGCTGTAACATCTTCCCCAACCTTTCCGTTTCCCCTTGTTCCCGCTTTAACAAGATTACCGTTTTCATATTCAACAACAATTGAAAGACCGTCGAACTTATATTCAACCGAAAAGGTTGAGTTTGGAAACTCTTTTTTAATTCCCTCAACCCAGTTTTCAAGCCCCGTGTAATTTTGAACTTTATCAAGGCTGTATAATGGAACTTCATGAACAAATTTCTTAAACCCAGCCAGAATTTCGCCCCCAACTCTTTGAGTTGGCGAAGATGGCAAAACTGTTCCTGTTTCCTTTTCAAGCGAAACAAGTTCATCATACATTCTGTCATATTCAAAATCGGAAATTGTTGGCTTGTCAAGAACATAATAATTATGAACGTGGATATTAAGCTCTTTAACAAGTTCTTCCATTCTTTCAAGTTTGGATTTCATTTTAAAACTCCAGTGAAATATAAAATAACTAATAAAACTAACATTCCAATCAGCCCGTAAATCAAGAAATCTAGAAGAGTTTTTTCGGTTTTTTCTGGATTGCGTTCGTCCTCAATCAATGTGTTATCAATTGTTGGTTTATCCTTTGTTAGTCGCGTTATTCTCTCGTTTTCTTCCAAAACCTCTTCATATCTTTCTTCAAGTGTTTTTCGGTTTTTGCGTTTTTCTTGTCTTTGCTGTTTTTTAAGTTCTCTTTCTTGTTTTTTCTCTCTTTTTTGACGAAGCCTTCGCGCCTTTTCTTCGCGTTTGCGGCGAATTTCCGCTCTAATTCTTTCGGCTCTTTCTTTTTCAAGTTGCTCGTCTTCGCTTGAAACGGTTGAACTTTTTGCGCTTTCAAAATGCTCCTCTTTTGGAGAAGTTTGTTTAACATTTTGTTTTGCGTCTTGACTTTCTTGCTTATCTAAAAATTCCGAAATTTTTTCAAATGCCTCGTTAATTTCCGCGCTCTTTTCTTCGGCAAAACTTATGCTGCCTTGATAACGATCGGGATGATATTTTTTAAGCAAATTATTTCTTGCGTTCTTAACTTCTTCTTTCGAAGCGGATAGCGGAAGCCCTAAAATTTTGTAATATCTTTTCACAAAAAACATTATATCATAACAAAAATAAAATTGCCAATCTTTTGGGAAGACTGGCAAATTTTTTTTGGTTTTATTGTTGATTGTTTTCTCTGTTTTTGCGTCCCGCGCGCATATCAATTAAACCCATTGAATAGATTGCATAGAAAATCAGCCAAAGCGCCGCTGCAAAAACAAGACAATAGATAATTCTTGCGCCAACGTTAAACCCGCCGAAAATTGCAGTAACCAAGTTCCAGTCGAAAATTCCAATAAGCCCCCAGTTAACCGCTCCAATCAAAACAATAATAAAACTTATTATGTTAATGATAATTAACGCCATCTTCCTTCCCTCCTTAGAATAATTCTTTCAATTCAAAGCCTTTTTTATACAAAAACTTTTATTTTATTCTGCCCCAAAAGCACACATTTTCAATTTGACAAAAATTTTAACTTGTGTTAATATAACGCAGTAAATGCGGATATGGCGGAATTGGCAGACGCGCTAGACTTAGGATCTAGTGGGAAACCGTGGGGGTTCAAGTCCCTTTATCCGCACCAGATTTAAAGGACTATGTTAACACATAGTTTTTTTATTTGTTTTCACTTTTGGGACTTGAACTAAGCGTTAAGAAAAACAACGCAGTGTCGTTGTTTTTTAGCGCCGGCGTGAAAGCGAGCTAAATCTTAACCTATTAAATTCCCTTTGTTTAATCTATTTATATTCAATAAGTTAAATATCTGAGCGAAGCGGAGCAAGTCCCTTTATCCGCACCAAGTAAACTAACTATGTTAACACATAGTTTTTTTATTTATTTCCACTTTTGAGACTTGAACTAAAAACACTAGGCGTTAACCCTATTGAATAAATTTTTAATTAAAATCAAATTTTTGTCACTCTTTCTTGCAATTGTCAATTTCCGCTATGTTAAAATAAATTTGTTATAAAAAATTAAATTTTTAATAGGTAGAAGAAAGTGCTTTGCCATTTCCTACCCCTTTTAGGAGCGGTTATGGAAACATGGGAAAAAGAAATAATAAAAGAAATAATAAATGTTTTACAAACAGTATGAGATATTCAATATTTATGTTACAATAAGAAAAATACAGTAAAATGAAACAAAATTTATAAGAATACAACAAACTGTTGAGCTGATTTTTGAAACAAACTGTTGATTTTGTGGTAGAATTGAATTGTTGAAAGGAGGTGTAAAACGTTATCTCAAAACATAAAAGCATTAAGAATGCAAAAAGGTCTAACTCAAAAAGAACTTGCTGATCTGCTCCATGTGACATCTCAAGCAGTGTCAAGATGGGAAAAAGGTGATGTTGAACCATCAATTGATACTATAAGTGAAATAGCAAGTATATTTGAAGTGACAACTGATGAAATAATTGGTGGACCTGATAAAAAACCAAAACCAGAAATTGTAACGGAAGTAAAAGAAAAAGTTGTTGTTGAACAAGGCAAACCTGTTTTAACTATTTGTGAAAATTGTAAACGCCCAATTTACGAAAGTGAAGAAATTGTCACACAAACACGACATCATGGAAGAAGTTCGTCAACAACGCATTATATTTGCACTGATTGTGACAAAAAGATTAAAGCAAAGGAAAAAAAAGATGCGATTGATTATGGTATAGCCCAAAGAAAGAAATCTTACATATACTCTTCAATTATTGCGACCATTATTTTGATATCTGGCATAATATATGCGGCCATACAAAAAGTTGATGGTGGAATGATAGCACTTGTTATAATTTTGCCAATACTTATATATACATTTGTTTCTTGTATGTTCTTAAAGAATAACTTTATTGGAGACACATTTATAACAATTGCTTCGTGGGGATTTGTAAAATTTCCGGGACTTATATTCTCATTTGACTTAGGTGGTTTTGCTTGGCTTATTGGTATGAAAATACTATTTTGGGTATTAAGTTTCGCATTAGGACTTGCTGCTGTTTTACTTGCACTAGTCATTTGTATGCCATTAAGTGTAATTACATATCCATTTGCCTTAATAAAAAGTTACAGTAATCCAGAATTAACAGAAGACATTTAATAATTAGGAGATTTATATGAAAAGAATGAAATTAAGTATTAAAATTATTGCAATGATTATGTTGATTTTACCATTTGCATTTATGCTATCTGCTTGTGGTGATAATGAGAGTAATCTAAATACATTTACAAATGTTGTTTTTGCAAATCAAACAGTTGATTATGATGGTGAGGAGCATCAAATTGTTGTTAGCGGAGAATTGCCAGATGGTGTTTCAATTGTTTATGAAAACAATAAAGGAACAAATGCTGGTGTTTATAATGCAAAAGCAACTTTAACACTTGAAGGATATAAAACACTTGAATTAACTGCAAAACTAACTATCAATAAGCTAAATTATGATATGTCTGGTGCTCATTGGAATTATGAAAATGCCTATACATATGATGGCAATGAACAATCTGTCATAGTTGAAGGACTTCCACAAGGTGTAACAGTAAAACAATATACAAATAATGCAAAAACAAATGCAGGCAATTATACTGCAAGTGTTGAGTTTAATTACGATACAGTTAATTACAATGAGCCAACTTTTGCAAATCTTAATTGGATAATTAACAAAGCAGATATAACTGGAATAACATTTGCAAGTAGAAATTATGAATATGATACTCAAAAACATTCATTAGAATGTGTAGGAAATATACCAGCAAATTCAACTGTTAAAATTACATATAATGATATTGAAGTTGATGGGGTTTCTGAAGTTGGAACATATACTGTCAAGTTAGTTATTACAAATGTAAATTACAATACTTATGAAGATACAGCGACATTAAAAATAACTTCAACAGAAGAATTGTTATATTCTGTTGTATTTAATAACAAACTATATTTTCAAAACAATTTAGACAATAACAAACTATATGTTTATGATGGAACAAATGTCAAAAAAGTTAATAACGATAAAGCTGAATATTTTACTATAAATGGAAATCAAGTTTATTACTATAGTTCAAGTTTATTCTCAAAAGTTATCAAGAGTTTTAATGGAACTACAGCAAGTGTATTGTTAGATGTTAATGGTGAATACTTGGCTTGTGATGGAACATATCTTTACTATGCTATAAATAATTTAGTTTTACACACAGACCAAAATGGTATTTACAAAATTAAACTTGATGGCAGTGAAGATGCAACCCGTCTTGTTCAAGACAAATCCGAATATTTAACATATTATGATAACAACATTTATTATTCAAATGTTAGTGATGGAAGAAAACTTTACTCTATATCAGTAAATGCTGATAATCAAGAAACAGGCAATTTGCTATATGATGAAAAAGTAAGTGATATTTTAATTGATAATGGAATTATTTATTTTAACTCAACAAAAACTGAATTGGGATTACCTGTTGCAAGTGCAATTAGAAAATATGTTATTTCAAGTGGCGATTGCATAAAACTTTCAACTGATAATGGAAAATATTTAACTAAAATTGGAAGTTATATTTACTATATCAACAAAGATAAGATTACAAGCAATTTATTTGGTGATGGAATATATAGAATTAGTGTATTAAGAGATAGTGATAACAGTTTGCCGGGATACAAAATTATTTCGGCAGAAGATAATGGTTTCTCATCATTGGCATCAAGTGGCAATTACTTATATTATTATAAGTTAAATGATAAACACATTTATTCTTATGACTTAAATACCAATACTGAAACTGATGTTATGGCTAATTTTGAATTACCAGAAGAAACAATAACTCCAACAGGTTATGCTAAATTAGCAGAATATAATGGAGAAATATATTACACAAATCCTTTAGATAATGGATGTTTATATAAATACAATATTTATACAAAATCACATTATAAGGTTCTATCAAATAGTGTTTCAAATGTATATTTCTATAATGGATTTATGTATTACTCTACTTATATTTCTACAAATTACGCTTTGTGGAAAATGAATTTACAAACAAATGAAAGCGTAAAAATATCGTCTAAAAGATGTGATAATTTAATTTTTGATGGCAATACAATTTACTATATACAAGTTGGTTCTGCCTATAATAATTACATAATGAAAATGGGTCTAAATGGTGAAAATCCTACGATTTTATATAAAGATAAAAATCTTTGGGTTGCTAGCTTTGAAAAAGCAGACAATTACTTATATTTCATAATAAATCCTTCACCTGTTAATAAGTATGCCTATAGATATGATTTGTCAACAAGTCAAGTTGAAAACTTAAATTTGAGAGCAAAAGTTATAACACAAAATAATGGTATTTTGTATTATGGAAATATTGATGATAATAAACTTTATGCTTATAATTTATCAACAAACAATTCTCAAGTGCTTGCTCAAAATGTCGATATAAACAATATGGTTTACTGTGATGGCTATTTATATTATTCTTCAACAAAATCTTCAACAAAAGGTTTCTATAAATTAAACATATCAACAGGCACTTCAACAAAGTTAAGTGAAAACTGTGCAGATGGATTGATTGCAGTAAATAATAAAATATACTTTATTCAAACAGCAATTTCATATAAAAATGATTATCCAAGCCAGTCAAATGGAAATGGAAAATTATATTGTTATGATGGAAATAACATTGTAGAGTTATAATCACAATATTTTATTAAAAGTAGTGCTAGCGTTTAACACTACTTTTATTTGACAACAAAAACATATTTTCTAATTTACAAGTTCAAAACAAAAGTTTTATGATATAATCCAAGTATGAGTATATTAAAAACAAAATACTTTTCTGGCTGTGGATATACCAATCCAAAAGGTAAAGATAGAAAGACCTTTTTGTATAGATGAAAATATGCACATAGGTTATTTTTAAAAAGTTAAAAGATATCAAAAAATCCCTAAAATTTAGGGGTTTTTATTTTTTTTCTTGGTGATTCGCCGGGGGCTCGAACCCCGGACCCACAGATTAAGAGTCTGTTGCTCTACCAACTGAGCTAGCGAACCATATTCGGCTTTCTTTCAAAAACCGAAGTTATTTTAATACTTCTTTAAATTTTTGTCAATAAAAATTAAACTAAAATTCTTCAAGCATTCTTTGCGTGTAGTATTTGTTATCCATTTGACTTTTTTTCGCCATAATGTCAAAAGCATTTGATGCGTCATCTTTAAGCCCAATGTTTTCAAGTTTGTTTTCCAATTTTTTGTTAAAATCCGTTTTTTCAATCTCTTCCAAATTGCTTAAATGTTTTTTGTTTTCAATAAAACTTGCTTTATTCTCTAAAGGAGAAATTTTTTGAGCAGCAAGGACATATTCTTTTGGAACAGAACTTCCAAGCGTGCAATCAAGAAGGCTAAGTTTTGTGAATCTCAAATCGTTGCAATCTTTAAACGCTTCTTGAAATTCGACAGTATTTTTAAATTTCTCGTCAAAAATTTCATGAACTCCGTCAACAGACGAAAAATCAATTTCGTTTCCTTTATAAACAATTTTCTTTGGAACAGCAAGAAGAACAACAACGCGGTCATTGGTTTTGTCGTTGTTATATGAATAAGAAATAATGTCGTCAACATTCAAAGTGTTTGAATTTCCAAGATATTTTGAAGTTCCGTTAATTGAAGTGTAAGGAACGGAAAAAAACGATGAATTATTTAAATATAACCCATTTGCAAAAATTGACATTGTTTTGTCGCTTAAGATTTCGTCTTTTGGTTTTCCATTTGTTTCGCGCGCAAAAACATCAACAAAGTGCACATAAATGTCGAATTCACCTTGCTTTGAAAGGTCGGAAAGTCTATCTTTTAAGAATGTTTTATACTCGTCAATTTTTTCAAATTTCATACTAATATTTTATTAAAAAATCGGCGCAATGTCAACACCGATTTTAAAATTTAGGGATATATTTTTTCGATGCACTTTGAGGTTCTTGAAAGAATCCATTTTCAAATCCAAGTTTCAATGCATGAGCCTGCGCCACCTTATATTCAAGTGGTTTAATTTTTCTTTTAAGAAGTTCATTTTCGCTCGCCTTATAACATGGCGTATATTGGTTCATAAGACTTAAATATGTTTCGCTTCCAAGGTTTTCCTTAATCCAATCCAAAACTTTTATGCTGTCCTTAACGCACCCCGGCAAAACTAAATGGCGAACGATAAGTCCTTTTTTCATAACCCCATTTTCAACAACATCTTTTGGCTGTGCCTTTCTCATTTCCAAAATTGCTTTTGAGGCTTTTTCGAAATAGTTTTCTGCATTCGAAAAGTTTTTTGAAAGTTCGTTGCTGAAATATTTTAAATCCGTTAAATACACGTCAACATATTTTGAAATTTTCTTAATTGTTTCAACTTCTTCATAGCCGCTCGTGTTCCAAACAATTGGAATTTTTGGGCGATAAATTTTCAGTGCTTCAACAATTTCATAGGCAAAATGCGTTGGTGTTACAAGATTTATGTTTGCCGCTCCCCGCCTTTCCAAATCCTTAAAAATTTCAGCAAGACCTTTAGGCGAAATTTCGTTCCCTTTTGCTTGATGGCTTATCTCAAAATTTTGACAATACAAGCATTTAAGATTGCAACCCGAAAAGAAAATTGCCCCGCTTCCTTTTCCAACTGAGATTATTGGCTCTTCCCACATATGAAGCATAACGCGAGCAACTTTAAGCGTTTTGACACCGCAAAAACCCGCATTTTCTTCCCTGTTAACTCCACATTTTCTTGGGCATAATTCACATTTCATACAAAGAGATTTTAAACTTAAACAAAAAAAATTCAAAGAAAAACAGCAAAATTTTATTTTTATTTGACATTTATTTTTAAATGTGATAAAAAATCATTGCAAAAGTTAAATATGCGGGTGTAGTTCAATGGCAGAACTTCAGCTTCCCAAGCTGGCCACGAGGGTTCGATTCCCTTCACCCGCTCCAAAAAAGAACCCTTTCGG
>ULOH01026234.1_pt1 | contig 22881 bp, 23 predicted proteins | sample 1952421 | NCBI WGS metagenome assembly ULOH01 (sample SAMEA4835599, study PRJEB28245) | human gut metagenome | biome: gut microbiome; material: fecal sample | place: Denmark | collected 2008
CAATACTTGATATATCTAATATTTCATTTGTCATAGTAGTAAATTTGGCAGTACTTCCCTTAATATTTCTAGCGGAATTATTTATTTCTTCAACATCAATTTCTTTATTATCTGTTTCATCTAATATGTTATCTGTTTCTTTATCGATATCTTTGGTTATACCTCTTATCTCATTTGTCATATTATACAAAAATAGTGTTTTTTCTTCATTAGCATTATCACTTATTACTTTAGCCTTATGAACTTCATCTAACATTTTCATATCAGGATTTTCAATGGTAAAGTACATAATAATTGTTATAAATGTTTCAGTTGCGGTTATTAATAATAATCCTGGATTTTGTTTTTGAATTACAACTACTATTAAGGTTAAAACTATAAATAAAACTACCGGTATACATTTTCTGCTTTTTAATATCTGATAGTTTTTTATTATTAATATTATCCAAGTTATTATTAATATAGCTGTTAATGCATAAATAAAGTTGGCACTCGGCCCATACGAATAAACAATTTTATTTTCATTATGATAGTATAATGGTAGTACATATACAATAAATGATATTAAAATATATAGTACTGCGAGTAATGGTCTACTTTTTTTATAAGTCTCCTTATAATTTTTTTCTTTATTTTTCCTTGTTATTACAATAACATATCCAGTAAAGAAAAGTTCCCATGTAATAAATAGTAGCAATAATGTTTTAGATATAAGATCATTTATAAATGGCATCATATCTTTATAAAGTATAGTAAAATAGCACATTACTGCTAAAGAAACATTTAAAATATTTGTTATTATTAACGATGAATATATTTTTGTTTCTATTGTTTTAACATTTTTCCTTTTAAAATATATTATTGTTAACATTAAACTATAGAAAAAACTGCACAATGTAAAAAAATTATTAGCCATTTAATCACCTACTCTGCTAAAATAATTATAACATAATAAAATTAAAAAGAGAATTATTTTGTTCTCTTTTTTACTTTTACATTATTATTTTTCTCTATTATGAATGTTGATGCTTTATTTTCATCAGAAATGTTTTGCTTACTTACTAATTCATTGATATATGTTGTAAGTTTTCTATCATAATCTACTTTTCCATTCATTGTATAAGGAATCTCATCTAAAGCAATGTAATATTTTGCTCTATCTCTTGGCTGTAATAGTTCTTTACATTTTGCTTCTATTTTGTGAAGAATTAACTCTTTTTCTTCAGTAGAAATATTTTTATTTTTAAAAGAAACACATAGACAAGCAACACTTCCGTGAGCATATAGTCTGCTTGGAGATCCCACTACAACTGGTAGTTCTACCTCTTCAAATGAAGCCGCAATAGATTCTATTTGACTACTTGGTATATTGTGCCCATCTGGTCTTACTACCACTCTTTTTTCTCTGCCTTCAAAAAACATATAACCATCAGCATCTATCATAAATATGTCCCCTGTATTTATCCAAACTCTTCCATCTTTATCAGTATACATTATTTTGTCTGTAGCGTCCTGATTATTGTAATATCCTGCTGTTCTCGATTTTGAGTATATGAAAGCGGTTCCTTTTTCTCCATAATGCAATTCTTCACTATCAATATCGTATCTTTTTTCTGGATCATTTAATCTTGGTAATACTTTAACTATATTTTTTGAAAGTGGTATACCAACACTTCCTAACTTATTTTTAGCATCTGTTTTAGTAAAACTGCCACAAGAAGCTATCTCTGTCATTCCCCAGCCTTTTAATACTTTTGCATTACTTCCATGCTCTTTAAAGAACTCTATAGCTTTCTTTTCTATTTCTTTATCTAAGTGATCTCCACCTATTATTACACCTTTTAAAAATGATAAGTCCTTTTTATAGTTCATTAATATTAATAGAAAATTAGGTACTCCCATAATGTAATTAGGGTGGTACTTATCTATTAGTTTTCCTAGTAGTTTTGGTGCTTTATCTAATGTAAATGTTGGTATCATTAATAAATGCTGGCCTTGACAAAGCATATCATGCATACCTATGACTAAACCATATGCAATGAATGGTGGCATTATCAATAAAAACTTATCACCAACTTCGTTTTTTAATGATTGCTTTTGAAAATAACTTAAGGCATTAAATGCTTCATTAGTTAATTTTACTCCTTTTGGTTTTCCTGATGTTCCACTGGTATACTCTATAACCGCTAAATCATTTGGTGTGAATTCTGCTACTGGTACATCTTCTTTACCTTCTGCCTCATTTATAAAATCGTTCCATTTGGTGTATATACTTTTTCTTTTATTACTGATTTTTCTTAATAGGCTACTTTTTACTGAATTAGCTGCTGGTACTGTTACTACATTTTTAACATTTGTATCTTTTATAATGGTGGCTATTTTTTCTTCGGCTTTATCTATTACTACTGCAAAGGTTGATTTAGAATCTAACATATATTCTTTAATTAACTCTTTATTAATTCTAGGATCAATAACATTTACTACTGCACCTATTTTGTTTAAAGCATATATTGCAAATACTGTTTCTGGTGTATATGGCATACAAACTGATACAACATCGCCTCTTTTTATACCACGATTGCTAAATGCAATAGCTGCTTTATCAATATTTTTAATAAGTTCAGCATAAGTTATTTTATTATTGTAATATTCTATAGATGTGTCTTCCCTAAAACTTTTACTTGATTCTACTAAATCCATATAAATTCTTCTTTTAGGTATTATACTAGCAATCTCTTCATTGCTATAATTAATTAACCAAGGTCTATCTATACTTGGTTTACCAGTTAATGGTCCAAGTCTTTCACCAGTTAATAATGTTCTAAGATACAAATCTCTTTCTATATCTTCTAATTCTAAATTTTTATTTTCTTTTTCCATATTAATTTAACTCCCCTCAAAATCAGCATTAGTGTATCATAAAAATACATATTTTTCAAGTGTTTTTACCAAAATCGTTCTTGATAGAGACCTAGGCTCTAGCAAGCCTCCTTGAGACCTTAGGCTCAAGGGGATACAAAAAAAGAAGTAACTATTTACTTTCTTCAAGTGTTACTTCTGTCTTTAATTCTTTACCATTTCTATTATATGTAACTGTTATTTTATCTCCAGGAGAGTGTTTATATAGTTCATATCTTAATTTAGCTACTGATGATATATCATCATTTTCAATCTTAGTAATTATATCACCTTTCTTAATACCTGCTTTATCTGCTGGTGAGTTAGATTCAACATCCACTACGGCTACCCCGGCTTTAACATTATCTGGTATAGTTATTTTAGCCTGCCATAAGTAATAACTATTAGTTATGTCTAGCATACTAACACCAATGTATGGTCTCTTTATACTTCCACCTTTTTCTATTGTTTCAGCATAGTATAGAGCATCTTCAATTGGTATTGCAAATCCCATTCCTTCAACACTATAACTTGACGTACCACTGGTTTCTTGAGTTAATTTTAATGAGTTAACACCAATTACTTCACCATTAACATTACATAATGGTCCACCACTGTTACCAGGATTTAAGGCTGTATCAGTTTGTAATACTTTCATATAGTAATCACTAGTAGTTCCATTTAAACTCACTTCTACTAATCTATCTTTCCCTGATAGTATTCCTTTAGTTACTGTACCACTATAGGTATCTCCTAGAGGAGCACCTACTGCAAATACTGTGTCTCCTAATTTCATATTTTCTGTGTTTCCTAGTGTTGCTACTTGCTTTATACTTGAAGTAGATACTGTTAATACTGCTATATCAGCATATGTATCTCCTCCTAGTATTTTAGTATCTGCTGAGGTACCATCACTAAAGATTACTTTAGCAGAACCTCCACCTGATACAACATGATTATTAGTCATTATGTAAGATGTTGATCCTTCTGTTTTATATACAAAGCCTGTACCTGTTGATACCAACGTTTCTCCTTTATAACTAGCCACTACTACAGTAGCATCATATACCTTATCAACTGCTGCTGATATACTATTTTCATTTATTGTATAATTTCCTCCACTACCAGAAGTTAATATTGTTTCATGACCTAATTGTTTTATAACTAAATACGACCATGCTGCACCTCCTATAAAAGCTACAAATACTAGTAATGGTATTAATATTTTATTTTTTTTCATTTATTATCACCTTCCTATTATTTCTATGTAATCTTTTGGGAATCCCATTCTATCTAATATTTTATTTATTGGTATGATATCTATTCTGCCATCTAGTAATTCTATCTCATATTCTACTTCTTTCATCATCAGTCTAAAATTACTTTCATTAAGTAGTATTTTAAAGATAATTATTACTGCAAATAAGTCATTTTTACCATAAATGTATTCACCATCCATCTTTGGTATATTCATATATTCATGATATTCGGTATCTGGTACTACTCTTTCGGTACGATGTTCAAATACAATATCTTCATGAGCACATAGATTACGATAGTTAGATAATATTACTAAAATATCCTCAAGGAGTGATGGCGTAGTATTAAATACTTCCGCTATTTCTATTTTATCTTCTTCTCTTAATATTGTATATAGTTCACAAACAATACCAAACGATAATACTTTTACTAATACCCACATTGGTATGTAACCATAGTTATTCATATAGTGCATAGTGGCAGCATGGGTACCAACATTTATTCTTATTTGTCTTTTCATTTTATCTATTAAATCGTGCACTCTTCGCGATTTGCTATGGTCATTTGTAAAGTTCTTAGGATTTAAATAGTCCTTCTCTTTATAACCATATTTTTTAGATAGTTGATACGATAGAACGGATTTTAATTGATTTTCGATAACTAAAACATTTTTAAATATTATATTTCTAAAATTCCTATCAAATGTGAATAATGAGTAAACTTCTGAAAATGTTGTACCTGGGATAAATTTTCTTTCTTTAGAAGAGATCATAAACACATGACGGTATCCCATTAAAAAGAAGTAATTTTCTCTCAGCAATATTTCTTTAGCTGTTTCTTCATCTTCAATTATGAGATTCTTTTCTTTCAGTATTTCAATTTGTTCATCTATTGTTTTAAAATTCTTTTCCATTTGTACTCATCCCCATTATTCTGTAATAAAGTATACCATAGATTTGAAAAAATTGGTATATATTTTTAATAAAAAATGTTATAATTATTTAGGAGGCGATGTTATGCCAAGTTCTGTTACTCATAGTTATTTTGCAGAAGATGTATATAATGAACTAAATAATAAAAAGATTATTAATTTGAATTATTTAAAAGTTTTTGGTCAGGGGCCTGATCCTTATTTCTTTTATGATTTTCATCTTTCGAAGAAATCTAAAGATGTACATAAGATTAATTCTTCTATGCAGCATAGTTTGGTTAATAAACATTTTGTTTCATTAATTAATTATATCAATAAAAGAGGTTATTCTTCTAATGAGATGGTTATGTCTTATTTATATGGACAAATATGTCACTTTGTATTAGATAGTACTATTCATCCTTTTACTATATATATGTCTGGTAGATATGATGAAAAAGATAAGAATACTTATAAATATAATGGTATGCACGAAAAGATGGAATACTATACAGATATATATCTTATTTATCAGAGAGAAAATATTATGCCAAAAAAATATAAAGTATATAATGAAATATTTAAATTTGATGAATTTAATGATGAACTAAAGGATACTATTGATAAAGTTGTTAAAGAGGTATATAGCTATGATAATGTTAATACTATTTATTATAAGTGTTTAAAGGATATGAAGAAGTTTTATCATATATTTAATTATGATAGATTTGGAGTAAAAAAGAGCGTTTATTCTATTATGGATGCAGTATGTGGTGATAAGATTGTTAAGAAGAAAGAATTATCTTTTTATGTTAATCCAAATAGTCATTTAGAATATTTGAATCTTGATAATAATACCTGGAAGCATCCATGTACTGGTGAAGAATTTAGTTATTCCTTTTTTGATTTATATGATATGGCTTTAGTTAAAACTGTCAAAATTATTAATGAAGTTGATAAAATGTTAAATGATAAAAAAATAGATAATAAAAGAATAGAAAAATTATTTGGTAATCTCGATTATGGTACTGGCATGGACTGTGATTTGGAGATGAAATATAAATATTTTAAATATTAAAAAAGAATATACTCTATACAATTTAATTATTATTGTAGTTTAAAGTATATTCCTTTTTTTATTAATATATTGGATGATGTATAATCTAATGGTACATATCCTTTTTTTAGTAAGTCTTCAATTACTATCATATTATAGTTTGCTGCGAATAAAAGATTTATTAAAAATAACATGGCAACTGTTAGTAATATACCTAATTTGAATGGTATAAATGTCATTATTAATGCTGATACCGCTACCTCTGTTAGGAGCATAATATAATACATTTTATAGTTTTTCTTTTTTAGTGGATATAGAAATCCTAAATATAACATTTCTTTTACAAAGCCATAATCACATTCTACTGGAGGTGTATATTCGTCATATTTTAGATATATCTTTTGCATACTATCACCTATTATGAGTATATACTATTTTTAACTTTTTTGAAAGTGTTTTTTATTTTTTTTGGAAATAAATTTCTATGGAATCTGAGATTGATGATATTAATTTATCTTGATACTCTTTGTTTCGCAATAAATAACTATCATTTGAATTGGAAATAAAGCCTGCTTCAATAAGAACTCCTGGTGATGTTATGTGTTTATACATATAGTAAGTATTATCTTTTTTTATTTCTCTTACATTGGATATGCTTTCTTTTAAATGATTGGTTATTGTTTCGGCGATTAGTTTGTTTTCTTCATTTTTAGTAGTATAAAATACTTGAAGTCCTCTCCATGATGAATTTGTTACAGAATTTAAATGAATTGATATATACATATTAGGAGATATTTTATTTATGTATTTGGCTCTGTTATAAAGATCGCTTCTTTTTCTATTAACAGTAGTTGTGGATAAGTCCTTATCATCCTCTCTTGTTAGATAGACAGTGGCTCCGCGAGAAACTAACTCTTTTTCTAGTTTTCTTGTTAATATTAGATTTAAATCTTTTTCTATTATTTGATTACCAGTGGCTCCAGCATCAACACCCCCATGACCCGAGTCTAAAATTATTACCTTACCTAACAAATTCATACTATTTACACTAGCAGTTACTTTAGGAAGAGTTATTGTTATAAGAAAAAAGCATATTAATATTAATAGTTTATATTTATTCATATTACACCTATTAATATATATGCTTTTTATTATTCAAAATAACTATCTCCAATAAATTCTCTTAGTATTGATGTTTTTGGTACTGATTCGCTTGGAATTGGTAAAACGAATTTTAATAGTTCTATTAATCTTTGAGCAGTTTGATACTCTGGATCATCTTCTTTTATGGAAAATAATAATGGCTCTGCATATGTTTTTAAAACTGATAACTCATATGCTAGACTGGTATTAAATAAGGCATCTGCATTGTCTTGATATGGAAAGACATGCTTCTCTTCACCACTTCTAACTTTCATCCAAGTACCAAGTGTTACTGACGGAGAATATCCTCTCGTTCTATTATCTCTTACCATTCTTCTTAATAATCTTAAATCTGTCATACTTATTCTATTATCATTATCTATATTTAGGTAAGTTAATGGGCTTACATATATTTTAAATTTCTTTTTCTTTGGAATGTTGGTTAATAATTCTTCGTTTAAGGCGTGTAATCCTTCAATTATTAAGATGTCGTTTTCTTTTAGCTGAACAGTTCTTTTATACTCTTTTTTGCCATCAATGAAATTAAATGTTGGAACTACAACTTTTGTGCCTTTTAGTAATTTGCTTATTTGACTATCAAATAGTTTTATATCTACCGCTGTTATTGATTCGAAGTCTGGTTTTCCATCTTCTCCTAGTGGGGTTTCCGCTCTTTCATGAAAGTAATCATCTAATGATAAATGAGTCGGGTTTAGTCCTAGGCTCTTTAAATATAATGATAGTTTCATAGCACTAGTAGTTTTTCCTGAACTTGATGGTCCTGATAATAATATTATTTTATAGTCTTCTTTGTTTAGAACTATCTGCTCTGCTATACTAAGTAATTTATAGTCTTGCATTATTTCTGATAGCTGAATGATATCTGCTGGTTTATTACTGGTTATATAGTCATTTAACTCTCCAATATTATTTATATTTAAATTGTTACCCCATGCTGAGTATTCTTCAAGAGTATTGAAATAGTTAGTATGATGGGTATATCTTTTTACTTTTTTATTATCATATATTGATGGAAAACGTACTACTATTCCTTTATCTTTTATTAATGATAAATCAAAGTATTTTAGTACTCCTGTTGATGATGGAAGATCTCCTACTATATAATTATAGTTTTCATCTAATTTATATAATGATACATATTTTGATGTATCATAAAATAATGTTTTAGCTTTATCTTCTCTTTTGATACTTTTAAAATATTCTATTGCTTCGTACTTTGTTGTATCCATTTTGGTAAATGGGATGTTTTTAGAGACTATTTCTTTCATTTGTTTTTTTATTTCTAACACATCTTTATCTTCTACTTTTTTATCTATCTTGCAGAATATTCCTTTATCAATAGAATGTTTTACTATTACTTTGGTATCTTTTTCTAAAATATTATTAGTAACATAGACAAATAAATATAATAGTCCTCTTTCATAGATTCTATTTCCTTCAAGAGTATTTATGTCATATATTTGTAGTGTACCATTCTTTTTAAGTTCTGTTTCTAAATTCACTTTTTTATTGTTATACTTTATTAATATGGCATCTTCTCTTTCTTCTTTAGACATTTTATTTAATATTTCTTTTACTTTTATACCCTTTACATATTCTTCTTTTTTTCCATTATTTAATGTTATTATTATTGTTTGCATGTACTTCCTCCTTCTACTTTATAATTTAATTATACCATATAAGTGCATTTTTTGTCATACTTTTTTAGGTATATTAAACTACATTATATATTATACTATTTGTAGGTGATAAATATGAACTTAGTTCCAACTATTATTGAGAAGAATGAAATGGGAGAAAGAGCTTATGATATCTATTCTAGATTACTTAAAGATAGAATTATTATATTAAATGGAGAAATTACAGATAATAGTTCTAATATAGTGGTAGCACAGCTGCTATATCTGGATAGTTTAAATAATGATGATATTAGTCTATATATTAATTCTCCTGGTGGTTCTATTACAGCAGGGATGGCTATATTTGATACGATGAATTTTATTAAAAGTGATGTATCCACAATATGTGTTGGTATGGCGGCTTCAATGGCGGCATTTCTATTATCTTCTGGAGAAAAAGGCAAGAGATATATTCTTCCTAATGCAGAAGTTATGATTCATCAGCCTTTGGGAGGGGCTCAAGGACAGGCGACCGAAATTAAAATAGCTGCTGAAAGGATATTAAAATTAAAGAAGAAACTCAATAAGATCCTTTCTGATAATACTGGTAAAGATATCGATACTATTGACAATGATACGGAAAGAGATTATTTTATGGATAGTGATGAGGCACTAAATTATGGTATTGTTGATAAGGTATTAAAAAAAGCTAGCTGATGCTAACTTTTTTATTGTACTTTAGTGTTTCCTGTTTTGGTATATCCTTCAACATAATTATCTTCTGACCAAATTACGTCTCTATTTTTTTGAATATATCTATAATAAGTAATGGTATCATAACTTCCTTCTGGTTTAGTTGTTACTATGTCTCCTGAATTAAATTTTATGGTAATCTTAATTGGAACTAAATACTTATCTTTAATATTTTTAATACCCTCTAGTGATCTTATGTTTACTTTTACATTTATGTAGAATGTTCCTTTATAATAATATGGTGTTAACTTGTAAGTAAAGTTATTTTCTTTTAATGAATATTCTTTAATATTATCTATAGTTAAACTGCTATCTTTTACCACTGATATACTCTTATCAGAAGCAAATTCTTTTTCATCATTATAATAAGAAGATTCCTTAATAGTAGTAAAGTAGTATTTACTATTTGGTACATCATTTAATTTTAATCTATATTCAATAGTGTTATCTTTAATATCCTTTTTATTTATTATTCCTAATGAGTAATATGTTTTTTCGGCAGTGGCATAATATTCATATTTATTTTCAATATTATCTCCTGTTTTATTACCTTTCATCCACTTGGTATATGTTGTCCATTCTTTTACATATTCGTAATAGGTAACTCCAGTACTTTTATTACTATTGTTAGTACTATTATTACCATCGGTATTATCATTTTTTGTATCATTATTCTTGGTGTTATTATTTTTAGTATCAGTAGTGCAGTTTTTGCAATCATTAAAACTGAACTTTCTAGTAATGGTGTTTTTCTCTTTACCACACTCTAATCTTGTTTCTACCTCATAGTTATCTTTCTTTCTAGTAATTTTTGAATAACTATCTTTGGTATCACATTTTCCACCTTCACTTGTTTTAACAGATACGATTAATTCTTTTTCTATCATTTCACCAAGTGTCACTTTAATACTTTCTCCTTGTTTAGTAGGCAAATCTATATCTTTAAAATATTTAACCGCTACTGTTTCCATATTATTGATATTGTTTTTAAATGTATCAGATAATTTATTTCTATTTATTAGTTTTGATACTAACCAAACAATTATTAATATGAAAGCAAATGCTATTACAATTTTAATAAATAGACTTAACCAGTTTATTTTCTTTTCATCTTCCATAACTAAAACCTCCCTTTGGAATTATATTGCTTCAATGAATAATATAATTAAAAATATTATTATGAGAATGATTATCAGTACTATTTGCCGTGCTAGTGTGCTTATTTCTTTTACTAGTTTAATAATCTTGTTATCAAGCATACAATACCTTCCCTAAAATTGCTTCCTATTATAGCATACGACTAGCTAGTTGTCAATATTTAGATGTACTATTGTACAACCATCATTTAGTCCATCAGTATAATACCTTGATACTTCTTTTCTTTTAGAAAGAGTTTCATGTACTGAGGACCTAACTAGTCCTTTTCCCTTTCCATGTATTATTAGTATTTTTTTATTTCTTAATATTATATTATCATTAATAAAATCATTTGTTGCTACTCTAGCTGACTCTATATCATAACCATGTAAATCAATAAATGGTAAATTTTTTATAAATATATCTTCCATAGTTCATTCTCCTCTAGATATATATTATACCAAATATTAGTTATTAATTAAAGTAAAAAGATTACTATTTTGGTAATCTTATTGTTACTTTTGTTCCTACACCCTCTTTTGATGTATATATTAACTCACCATTGTGGGCTTTTATTATCTCATTAGATAAACATACTCCAAGTCCACTGCCATTTAATTTAGTAGTGAAGAACATTGTTTTTAATTGCTTTAGTGTATCTTCACTCATTCCTATACCATCATCTTCAATAATAATATCAATATGTCTTTTATAAATATTGCTTGATATTTCTACTTTACCTTTATCTTTTATTGCTTCAACACTATTTTTTAATACATTAATTAATACTTGTTTTAGTCTTTCATAATCTCCATCAAAATATATTTCTTCATCTTCTCTGTCATTATAGATTAATTTGATGTTTTTCCTATTTAAAATTATCTTAAATGAATCATAGACATCCTCAAGGAGAAGGTTTAAATCTATTTCAGTCTTAACTATTTTAATTTTATTAAATTCTAGAAAATCTGTTATTATATTTAAACTGCGATTTGCTTCTTCACGTATTATATTTAGATATTTTAATGATTTTTCTTTATTATCAATATTAAACATATCTAGGTAACCTTTAATGACCGCTAGTGGATTTTTTATCTCATGTGTTAATTTGAATAGTGACTCTTTTATCATTTTATCTTTTTCTAATAATTCTATTGATTTATTTAATTCTCTTACTTTTTCTATTATTTTAAATATATACAAAATTACAAATGAAATAAAATAATATATAAATACTAATATTATCAATTCTATGAAACTATTTAGCGTTAAATTCAAATCTTTAAAAAAATATTCAAATGATAAGAAAAAGCCTTGAAGAACTGCAATTGAAAGAATAAAACTCTCTGTACTTAAATTTCTTTTTCTAGCACATAAATATAATATAAAATATGTTAAATACTTTATGGTTACTATTAAGCATATGTTTTTATATATGAAAAAACAATACAAAATATTTATTAGTGCTAAAAGAACTCCTAGTAATGGTTTCTTTTTCATTAGTGCAATCACTATTGGTATATTGCAAAACAATAACACCTTACTATTTCCATCTATAATTCCAAATCTAAGACACAAATAGAGAGAACTTATTAGTGCTATACTAAGTAATAAATTATTATAATTCTTATTAATATCATTTTTATAACAAACCAAAACCAGGTACACCAATATTGGAAAAACAATTAATACTGTATTTAAAATTATATCTTCAAAAATTTCTATGTTCATAATATCCTTCTCTCTAAAAAATATTATACATTTTGTTTTTGTCGAATTTTGTCGAATAATGTCAAAAAAAAGAGCTTTTTGTAAAATTTTGCTCTTTATTTTAATTCATCAATATATTTTTTTATCTTTTTGGCATCATTTCCTAAAATTATTTTTAGTTGATCATCTATTTCTACAACACCTTTTGCTCCTAGTTTGATGATTCCTTCTTTATTTGCTTTTGTTATATCTTTTAGAGTTACTTTAAATCTAGACATATCTACTTCAGTATCTAGGATATTGTCTTTTCCTCCAAGTAATTCAACTAATTTATTAAACTCTAACTTAACATCTTTTTTATTCATTTTAACTATAGCAAGAGCTATTATTAATAATACCACTACAATTACTATGTATTGCCATGTGTCCATTTTATCTTTTCACCTCTATTACATTATACTATTTTTTTTTATTTATAACAAGTACTATGCAGTATTTTTATTTTCATTAATTTTGTTATTTTATTATTAAAAACAGGTTAACTTTTAGTTAATTATTATATATGTATTCTTACTCATTAATATCTGTATCTATTGATGAGAATAAGTTATAATAATTAAATGATATAATTGAAGCGTGATAAGGTATGAGAAAGAAGTTTTTAAAGAATACCATGAATTGTATTAAGAAAAAATATCCTAACTATGATGATGAAAAGCTTGAAATTATTGAATATGGGCTTGAATCTTTGTATATTATGGTTACTAAAACTATTGTTATTTCTTTAATTGCCTTAGTTCTAAATGTATTTAAAGAAATGTTAATAATTATGATACTATATAACATTATCAGAACGACAGCATTTGGCATGCATGCTAAAGAAAGTTGGCAATGTTATATAATATCTATTACACTATTTATTGGCGGAGCGTTACTATTTAAATATATAGATGTTAATTTCTATGCTAAGGCAATTATTGCCGCTATATCTTATATATTTTTAGTTATTTATGCACCAGCAGATACATATAAGAGACCTCTTGTAAATGCTAAAAAAAGAAAAATTTATAAAATTATTACAGTTATTAGCAGTTCTATATTCTTAATATTAATTGTTGTATTAAGAGATAGTAATGTTAGTACTGCACTTAGTTTGGGGCTTTTGGATTCAATGCTTATGATTCATCCACTAACTTATAGGATGTTTCATTTACCATATAATAACTATAAAACTTATAATGAGTCTTATAGTTAATATGGAAAAAATAGTATAAGGAGGGACTGTAGTATTATGTTTACATCATTTTTATCTTGGATTGGTTCTCTAGCTGCCTCAACTGGTTCTAAAGCATGTTGGATATGGCTAGTTGATGAACCTAAAATGCCAAAATCTTTAATTAAATAACTTTTACAACTTATGAAAAGAACTATGACTATTCATCATAATTCTTTTTATTATCTTTTATTTTTAAACTTTGAATATAAATATTCCCTCTTATTTCATTTTTAGCTTCAAACATATTATTTTCACTTAGTATTTTATTTACTAGTAATAATCCATGACCCCTATGTTTACCTTTAGTACTAAATGATTCTTTGCCAATTTTATCTAGATTGATTTCATTATTGAATGTATTAGTAATAATTATTTCTATCTTTTCTTTAATTAAATACATTTCTATTCCAAGTTTCTTATCTTCAGATGTAGAACTTGCTTCGATGGCATTATCTAAATATACTCCAATAATTCTAGCTAAATCTTTAAAGTCTTTAGTTTCAATATCTTTTAAAAATGAATTTTCAATCTGTTTAGAAATATTTATTGATACATTTATACCTTTCTTTTCAGCCTCAATAAACTTATAATAGAAAAATCCTTTTAATCCATTTGAAGGTAGATACTTAAACTTGGAATACTTTGTACTACACGCTTTTTCTTTTTCACCAATAACACTATCTATGTATTCAATAATAGTTTTATTATCCTCTTTATCTTGAAGTTTACATTTGATGGTAGCAAACTCATTTTTAGTTTCATGTCTTAGTGTTCTTTGTTCTTCAATATCACTTTCATAACTTTTCATTACATCAAGCAGTTCATCATACTTTTTAGATACGTTTTCATTATCCATTCTTTGTTTAAATAATGTGAACAATATAATTATAAAAGCAAATACAGCTATTAAATATATTAATACATCTTGATTCATTTTATAGCCCATTGCAAATTTATAAAAGAATATAGTTGTAAATATAATGACTAAAATTGATATTATAACTATTTTTTTATTTTCAGATAATTTATAGTTTATCAATTTCCTTAAAGGTTTTTTCAAAACTAATGTTAACAAAGTTATTGCCACACATATAATAGCATTTCCTATCAAACTCCCAGATAGATTTGCATAAAAGTAGTCTTTACTTATACCAAATATGTAAATTATGCCACCTAGTGTTAATAAATCTGGAATAACCGAAATTATTATATATACTATTGAGGTAAAGATTGATTTACTTAGTTTTATTTTAAATATACTGAAAAATAATGATGAATATAGTAAACAAGTAATTATTGTTTTTATTGTACCTGTTGTATATTTAAATACTAAAATATTTAATAATATAAAGCCTAATAATATTAATACATCTATCATTATGTTTTTATGTCTACGATTTACTATGATTATTCTTCCAAATATGTATAAAGTTAATATTAGTAATGTGCTACTTAATAGCATCTTAAAACTCTCCGACAATTTGCTTCAACCCCTTTCTTGCTGAAGGAGCAATCAAATTTGTTGTATCTCCATTTTTAAAATATATTGTTGATGTAGAATAGTCTATTTCTCTAACGTTATCTAAATTTACCAGACATGATTTATGTGTTTGATAAAACATTGGTTTTAACTCACTTTTTAGTTTTACTATAGATGTTGTTATATATTTTTCATCTCCGCTAACATCATGGATTATACATTTATTTTGGGATGGTGCTTTTTCTATATAATTTATTTCTTTGTATCTAAGTTTTGTTTGAACATAATTGTATGTAAAACTTAGTACTCTTTTTTTATACATTTTATCTATTACATATGTTATGGTATCTGCGAGTCTTTCTTCGTATCTATTATACTTGGATATAAAGTCTATTGCACCAAGTCTTGAATAAAATATATCATTTTTACATTCTGAATGAGCTGTAACAAATATTATTATGCTTTCATCATCATATTCTCTTATTTCTGAGGCTATTTCTAACCCACTTATTGTAGGTAATTCTATGTCCAGAATATATATTTTTATATCCGTATCGTCATCCATTACCTTTTTAAATTTATTGTTATACTCTTTGAACTTTAATACTTTATATTCAATATCATAATTCATCATTGCTTTTATTACATATTTACCTGCAGTTTCCAATGCTTCATCGCTATCTTCACAAATTACAAACTTAATCATTTCTTTCACTTCTTTCTAGTTAGATTTCTCCTCTTTCAATTCTTTTATTAGGTCATAAGAAATTATATCATTTGATATATCTATTAAATTTGATGAATGTTCTATGCCATTTTGTATGTATTCTTCAGTTATTGGATCGTTACTTATAGGATATATTTCCCCTTTTGGAGCGCTATAATATATATTTGATGTCAAATATGATCCATCTATAAATGTAACTACATTATCTTTTAAATTGAAAATATCGTTACCTAGTTGATAATCACTATGTATACCAAGCATATTTCCTAATGTTGGGAGTACATCTATCATTCCCATAGGAGTATCAACTGTCTTATTAAAATTCTTATCTCTAGTCCATATTATAAATGGAACTTTTTTATTTAATTCATAATCATAATCATTAAATGATACATATCCATCATCTGTTTCATCTTTTATTCGATCATTAACTGGGTCATAATTATAAAGTAAATTGAATTCATTTTTATCCATTCTGGCATCATGATCGCCATATATTACTAATACTGTGTTATCAAGTAATCCTTCACTATCAAGTTTATTTATGAAATCTCCAATTGCTTCATCTGCATAATGAACTGATCTTATATAATTACCTAATTTAGTATTATTTAAATATTCTCTAGTTATTGTTTGATTATCTAATTTTACATCTATTGTTGTTGGATATTCTGGCATTAATTCCAAATCACTAAATGGTGTATGATTAGATAACATTATTAATGTACTATAAAATGGTTGTCCCTCAGTTTCTTTTATTTCTTTCATAATATCTACTGATTGACTAAAGAATGACTTATCTGACAAACCTAAACCTATCGTCTCATCTATCGTATAAGAATCTTTGCTATAAAATTTATCATACCCTAAACTTTGATGCATAATGTTTCTATTCCAAAATTCTCCAGTATTTGCATGCATACTATATGTGTAATAACCTTTTTCTTTTAGCAGTTTTGGTATTGCAACATATTCTCTATCAAAGAAATTTACAAACACTGTACCTTTGGTTGATGGCATAAGTGATGTATTAAAGGTAAACTCTGCATCTGAGCTTGTGCCTACACCAACCTGTGAATAAAAGTTACTAAAGAATATCCCTTCTCTACTTAATCTATTTAAGTTTGGTGTAACTTCTTTATTATTGAATTTAAGTTTCATAACAAATTCTTGCATACTCTCAGCGTGTATTACTATAACATTTTTTCCTTCAAAAATGTTTGTATATTCATTTTCTATTTTTTTATACTTATGTTTTTCATAATATTCTTTTGTTTCTTTAAGAGCTGTATCATGACCAAATGCCGAGTTTATTTTTGGAGATATACTCTGTATTATGTCATCTATTTGATATATGTATATACCATAATTTATTACAACTGATTCTCTATTCCATAATTTATAGAAACCTCCCCAAGCACTGAGTGGCATGATAATTGACGCGAGGGCCCAAAATGATAATGTTGTAATTATTGATGACAGTATCATTTTTTTATTTGATTTTAACTCTTTAATAAAGTACTTTTTTTTATTAAGAAAATAATATGACAGATAAACTGCTAATGGGCACCAAATATATATTAAATCCACTGGTTTTAATACATTTTCAAATATAGCATTTCCGACATCTTTAGCATAGATAAGATTAGATAAAAGAGCTACAGAAGCGAATGAACTATAATAATGATAATATACACTATTTATTAAACACACTAACGTTAATATAAATGACATTGCCATAAAATATTTTATTCTGTTTTTTCTTTTGAACGCCAGCGCTACTAGCGATATAAGTATTAGTAATCCAAAATCTATAAATAATGGTGGTAAGCTAAATATGTTTTTTACAGTTATTCCTCTCAAAATTAGACCATTTATTAAATTTGACATAATGAAAGAAACAACTAGCAGATAGTCATTTTTTATTTTTCTAAATTTTTCTTTTATTTTTTTCTTATTTATCTTTAACATTTTCACCACTTCAAGGGTATTATAACACATAAAATTAGTTTGTTGCAACTATTATTTTAAATTAAATTTTTGGTCACTTTTATTTCAAAAAATTATAGCATCTTATTTCTTTGCGACGATACTTTTTAAATAAATGAAAATCATTTTGTTAACTTATAATTAACTTTTCTGGTAAATAAAAAAATGTGAAATTATCACATTATTTTTCAGTACTAAAACCAAATTTCTTGTTGAATTTTTCAACTTGTCCTTTTTTAGATGCTGTACTTTGCTTTCCAGTATAGAATGGATGACATTTAGAACATACTTCAACTTGAATGTTTTCTTTTGTTGATTCTGTTTCAAAAGTATTTCCGCAAGCACAAGTAACAGTAGCTTTTACATAATTTGGATGAATATTCTTTTTCATTATTCTCTCTCCTTCCGCCATGACAAAAAGTCATAGTAATAAAATTACATGGTATATTATATCAGTTATTTTTTAAATTTTCAACTATTATTTGTGAAATTTTTTGATAACCTTTAATATTTGGTAAATAATTATTATTAATTTGACTAATATATGTAGGATTATTATCTAATATTTTAGATAAATCTATATATATATAATTATATTTTTTAACTAAATTACTTAATTTATAATTAGCATAATTTATAATGTCACTATTATTGTTTGATATACTATAGTATCCCAACACATATACTTTATCATGATGAAATTTATTAATATAATTTAATATTTTATTATAATTGTTTATCATAGTATCTATATATGTATATATATTTTGATTATTTTTGTCTATTTTATAATAAATTTCTTGTATTCCTATAGACATCGTAATTATGTCTGCTTCTTTAATTAACCTATTTAATGTAACACCATTTTTACTTTTATTGTATTCTAAAATTGTTACGATGTCTGATACTTTATAATCAATATTAGCAAATGAATTATTATAACTTTTTAGTAGATGACTTTCCTCTAGAAAGTCTTTTGTAAAATCACTATATCCATAAGATGCAACACCATACTCATTTATTCCTTTGGATAATGAATCTCCAATTACTAAATAATTTTTTTTATTTCCTTCTGTTTTGGTGTATACAAAGTAGCAAGATAGAAAAAGAGTTAATATTAAAAATACTTTTTTCATAGTTCACCTACTTCAGTATATTTAAATTAACTCTATTTTAGCACCTACTTTTGATAGTTTGCCACAGATATCATCATATCCTCTTAAAATGTATTTTACATTATCTATTGTTGTTATGCCCTCTGCAATTAAACCACATATCAACATAGAAGCTCCTCCGCGAAGATCAGTTGCAGTTACATTTTTACCTGTTAGTTTTGTAACTCCTTTTATTTTAGCTATTCTATTGTCTTTGACAATTATATTCGCACCCATACGATTAGTATCATAAACATTTTGAAACCTATTTTCCCATATAGTTTCTTCAACTGTACTTATTCCATGACATTGTGTTAAAAATGGTATTAATGGCTGCTGAAGATCAGTTGGAAAGCCGGGATATGGCAGTGTCTTTATGCTTACCGCTTTATATTTACCTCTTTTTTCTATTGTTATTGAGTCTTCGCTTATATTCATTTCTACACCAGCTTCAATTAGTTTTGATGTTAATGATTCGATGTGTGATGGTATTAAGTTTTTAATAGTTAGATTTTCTCCAAGAAGGGCACCAATTATTACATATGTTCCTGCCTCGATGCGATCTGGTATTACCTCATGAAATGATTTATGTAGATAGTCTACTCCAGTTATGGTAATTACATTAGTTCCTGCACCTTTTATTTTTGCTCCCATATTATTTAAAAAAGTTGCCACATTTACTATTTCTGGTTCTTTGGCTACATTTTCTATTACTGTTTTTCCTTTGGCTTTTACTGCTGCAAGCATAGTATTTATTGTTGCTCCTACACTTGGCATATCTAGGTATATTTTAGCTCCTTTTAATTCTTCGGCTTCTACTATATATCTATTTCCTTCTTCAATTACTACAGCTCCTAGGGCACGATATGCCTTTAAAGTTTGATCTATAGGTCTTTCACCTATTGTGCATCCCCCTGGGAAATACATTTCAACATGCTTATATTTTCCTAATAATGATGACATAAAGTAATATGATGCTCTTAATTTTTGAGACATTTCTTCTGGTATCTCTTTATTGACAATATTTGATGAGTCGATTGTTAACACTCCATCTCTTCTTGTTATTTTGGCATTTAAATAATTTAATATTTCTTCAAGTGAATCAATATCAGAAATATTTGGTACGTTACTAATTGTTACTTCTTCATCACAAAGAATGGCTGCTGGTACTAAAGCCACAGCACTGTTTTTAGCACCACTTATTTCTATTTTTCCTGTTAATTTATGTCCGCCTTCTATTTTTATTTTACTCATAGGTTACTCCTTCCTAATTTCATTTTAATATCTATTTTGATTTTAGTCAATTGCTTATTATTTTATTTACATATTTTTACACTATTTAAATATATATAATAAACCAATTACCAGTAGTATTAATCCTCCTATTATGGTGGATATTTTACCATATTTTTTATTTAATATATTACCTAGATTTAATCCTAAAAATGTAAATAATAAACTTGTTACAGAAAATATCAAAGCGGATATTACATATTTGTCTGTTATAGCAGAAAAACCTATTCCTGTAGTTAAACTATCAATACTTACTGAAAGTCCAAATAGTAAATATCCTGGTATACTTAAAAGAAATTTTTCTTCTTTCTCTTTAAAACTCGATATAATCATTTCGATAGCAATTAATGATAAGATTATGCCCACTAAAATGTTGGTATTTATTATTATTTTATTTGTTACAAATAAACCAATGCTTAATCCTATTAGTGGCATTATAAAATGATATAATCCAACAATTATAGAGAGTAATATTTTTCCTTTCTTTGATATTGCTTGTGTACCATATATTAGGGCCAAAGAAAAAGCATCCATTGATAGGCTTACTGCAATTAAAATTATTGTTATTATTTTCAAGTATCATCACCTATTTAAATGTATGCTTTTTATATTAAAATATTTTATTTATCTTTTCCACTATCCAAGATTTATACTCTACGTTGTCCTTTGTTTCTAAATCAACGAGACATAAATTAGGAAACAGTACGCACCACCAATTGTCTCCCTCTGCTTTGCCAATGCTTATTACTACTGATTCATAGTATCCTTCATTATATTTTAATCCACGATATTCTTTTTCCGGAAAATAGTTTAATCCATAGTTTATGTCAAAGTTCATATCATAGTTATTCTCACTAAATATTTGCTTTACATTTTCTTCTATAAGGGGGATATTATTTTTTATTTTTTCTTTTGCTATTTCTTTACTATCTTCATCTTTTATTAAATTATAGGTATTATTTTCTAAATACTTTTTCACTTTATTTTTTATATTTTGATCTAAAGTGCTATTACTATTTGGTATTACTCTTAGTCTTATAGCGGTATCTGGTATTATTATATCGTTATTTTTTACTTCTTTATATATAAATACTGCTACTATTAAAGTTAATATAAGTATCATTTTCTTCATTGAAAAATATCACCCTTTCATTTTAATTATGAGTGATATTTATTTTTTTTATTCTTATTTTTCAACTTTTATTATTATTTGATAATCTGTTAATCCATCTACTTCTTCCATAGTGACATTATAGCCAGCCGCAGTGATACTATCTAATGCATCTTTTGCAAGTTTAATTGCAGTAGCTAATTTTACTTTATTTATACTATTTGGTGCTTGTTCTGCATCTTTTGCATTAGGTACTTCAATCATATTCTTTTCCTTCTTATCTTCTACCATCACTGTATTTCCATCAAAAATATCTGATTTATTCTCAACAATATTTAGTCCTTCAAGAGCAGATATTACTGGTGCTTTCATTTCATTTAATTTATTAATATCAATGAAATCATTTTTGTTTTGGGCATAAACATTAGGATTATCATCTTGTTTTTCTACTTCTGAAGGTACTGGAATATCTAGAGTTTTTGGTTCATTAGCTATGGTACTTGCTGGTACAACTGGCTCTTCAGGAGTTACTTGAACTGGTGGTACTACTTGTGTTACTGCTTCTTTTGGCATTTCATTACTTATACCAAGCATATTTTTAATATACTCGTCAGTATCTCTAACATTCATTCTTTCTGTAATTATTTTATTTAATACTTCTTTTTGTTTATCTTCATCCTTTATTTGTAGCAAGCATCTCGCATGACGCTCCGATATCAAATTGTTCATTAGTGCTACTTGAACTTCGTTTGTTAAAGCAAGTAAACGCATTTTATTTGCTATAGTTGACTGACTTTTACCCATTCTCTTGGCAAGTTCATCTTGCGTGAAATTACCCATATCTAATATTTTTTTATAGGATTTAGCTTCTTCAATTGCCGATAAGTCTTTTCTTTGAATATTTTCAATTAGAGCAAGTTCTGCGCTAGTTTGATCATCCATTGAACCTACGATAGCTGGTACTTCAGTAAGACCCGCTAGTGTTGCAGCTTTGTATCTACGCTCTCCAGCAATTATTTCATATTTACTACCTAAATCTCTTAATATTAGGGGCTGTATTATTCCGTGTTCTTTTATTGAATTTGCAAGTTCATTTAATGCTTCTTCATCAAAAGTAAGTCTTGGTTGAAATCTATTAGGGATGATATCTGATAAACGTACCATTACCACTTCTTTATTCATTCTCATACTGTTACCCTCTTTTCACTTCTTCTACACTAATATAATAATACAATAAAAATTACTTTTTTACAAGTAATTTTTGATATTTTATTTTAGGTATTTGTTTATTTTATTCAACATTTCTTTTTTATCTGATGATTTTATTATGTAATCAGTAAATC
>ULOH01011041.1_pt1 | contig 22213 bp, 36 predicted proteins | sample 1952421 | NCBI WGS metagenome assembly ULOH01 (sample SAMEA4835599, study PRJEB28245) | human gut metagenome | biome: gut microbiome; material: fecal sample | place: Denmark | collected 2008
GTTTTCATAAGATGCCATTTGAATTACTCCTTTGAGCGAGAAGGAACCGCGATATTAATAAAAATCTTAATGACAAACATTTGCCAATAAGTAATGCTTGGAAAGCAAAACCAAGGAATAAGAGCGGTATTCCAAATAAATAACATAATAGCTACTTCAATAAACATAAGAGCTACACCCGCGATTGCCATAGAAATATCATCATAATCGTCCATTTTTTATCAATTCCTTTCTTAACTTTCTATAAATATTATAACTTATTTTTTATAAAAATCAATAAAGAATTTATACTTCCTTTAAACGATTTTCACATTCCTCAGCATCATACTCAATAGTTAAATTTGTAGCATCAAGATAGCCACTATCATAATAAAGTATATCATGTTTAACAGTAGCATTTTCATAAATTTCTGCTTCACCAGTATCTTTTACAATTTCAAAAAGATCGCATAAAAATCTACAAGCAGATTCAATAGTGTCAAATTCAAGAGCTTTATCATCCCAACAGAGTGGATTAACACCCTCTTTTGTTTCATAAATATGATATTTCATACCTCTAACCATTATTTTTCTCCTTACATAGTAAATTCAATAGTCTCGAATGTATCAAGGTCAATAAGACAAGTTTTTCCAGTAGCAAAGGAACCATTATCAATATCGCACTTATGTCCATCGCAATACCAAAAATGATTCATATTTTCCAAATCAAAATCTTTATAGCTTTTACCTACTGCAATATAAGGATCATAATTAGGCATCAGCAGAAAAGGTGTATGGCCATGAATACAGAAAGTGCGGTTCGCGGGCGAACCTTCGGGCCACGGGTCATAGAAATGATCTCGGCTCCAAATTAAATTATAAGAATTAGGGCTATCGCCAAGAGTATAGCCGGCATGAGAAAGAAGAATAATTTGATTATTCTTATTCACATAGGTTTCTTGCAGAGGAAGTTTAGCAAGTTCACGATACCAACCAGGATTGGCACGTTCTCTAATTTGCCAATCTTCAAATGTTTTTGCTCCATTGTTATTACAAAGAAGAGCATATGCTTGACTAAAATTTTCATCTTTAAGATAATCTTTCATAGCTTCAAATAACATATCTTCATGATTACCTTTAAGATAAATAACTCTTTTATCAGCAATGGCATCTTTAATAATTTCCCAACCGTCATTTCCGCGGTCCGCGCAATCACCCAGACAATAAAGAATGTCGTTAGAATCAAGGTATTTCATAATTTGATCCCAAAGAGGCTTCATGCCATGAATATCACTAACCGCATAGGTTTTATTCATAAAATATCAATCCTTTCTTAATTTATATATATATTATAATATATTTTTATAAAAAAATCAAGAGTGAGAAATTATCCCACTCTTGTAAGTTTCATAAATAGATTGCAAATATTTAGTCCTAAGCAACTTGCTAAAATCCAAATATTCCAATATAACATTTTGTCAGTGTCTTTATACTTTTTAATAAAAGTGCATTGAATCCCCTGGATAAAACAAAAACACCAAATGGCAAAACAAGCCCAAAACAAAGCTAAAAACAAATAATACATTTAATTTCCCTCTTTTAATTCTTTTCTTACTCGCATTAGAATTTTTCCAAGTTTATTATGTGCCATTTTATCTTGACATTTAATACAATGGCAGACACCCCAAGTGTTATCACACCAAGTATTTCCTTCTTCAAGCCAAGCTTCTCCGGTTTTTTCAAGGGCAGCCCGCAGAGTTGGGTTTTGTGTAAATTTAGCTTTTACGCCTTTATACATAACATCTTCTTTAATGTCTTCCCAGTCTTTACGAATTACACAATGTCTTCCTAATCTCTTGGATTTGCCAGGAGTAGGAGCCAATCTAATTTCTTCTGCATCCCCGGGGTTCGCTGCTTTCATTGCCTGAAAATAGTTTTCTACCGTGAGATATCTTTTTCCTTCTATTGTAATTGGAGAGTAAAAAAAGTTGCTTAAAAAAGCAAAATCTTCTTCAAATTTATCAATCATTTAAATTTCCTCAAAGTTCTGAAGATCTAATTCGGCTAAATCTTCAAAATCAAAATCTTCATTGTCATCAATATTGACACCATACATTTCAGCGCCTTCTTTAAGATACTGTCTTCGGCCTTCCATATACCATGTCCAGTTATCAACGCCATCTCCTTCAAGAACATTAAGCTCATTTTCAGCTTTAAGAAGCTCAAGAAGTCTTTCCTTAGAAATAATATAATTCATAATAATATCACCTTTCTTATTATATAAATATTATATAATAATTTTTTAAAAAAATCAAAAAGAAGATAAGAATTACTTCTTATCTTCTTTTTCTTGAATAAAAGTTTTAATTGGTTCGCTTACAAAACAACAAATATCACACGCGACTTTTACTGACTCTTCTGGATCGTGTTTCAAGTATAGTGCGGTTGTTGCATAAGGAGCACCCGCTCCAATAGCAAAATAGTCTTTAATCTCTCTTACCATAAACTTACAAATATGGAAAAGATGTTCTTTATAGGCAATAAGAAATTCATTTTTTAGAAATCCATCACCGATAAGAGTATTTTTCCATTTCGAAAATTCAATAATGTAATTAAGAATTTCTCGTTCATTAGCTTCAACTGGTTGATGATTCTCCATATAAAGCCACATTAAGCTTTGTTCATCACCATAACCAACTCCGCCAAGAATCATATCGTTAATTTTAGCAATTTTAGCAAAATTAACATTAGGTTCCTTCTCATAGCCATTAGTAAGAATACTATCAGCACTCATTACAATTCTATCATCATAAACTTTAGCTGCGACAACGCTCATTTCAATCCTCCAACTGACAGATATAAACATCTTCATGATGGAGAATTTTTCTAATCATTAATTGAATAATATCTCAGTCTCCTCCACCAAGACCACACCCAATTTTATAAGGAAAAGCAATCGGAATATAGCCAGGGACTAATTTATTTAAATTTTCTAAACAGTTAGCAAATGCTTCATAATTAGTATATCTGCGCGGGCCATATCCATAATCATATTGGGCGAATAAACTTGCTACTCTATGACCATCTACGGTAGTAGTGCAAGCAACCGCGCCAAGCAAAATATCATCAGGTGGATTTTCTAATCCTGCGACTTGCGCTTCCGCGTTTTCAATAGTTTTTTTATAATCTACATAGACTTCAGGCCAACGAATACGAATTTGTTTGGCAAGACCCGCGCCCATAACGCCTTGGCAATTTACCTGATGACAAATTACAATTTTAGGGGATAAGTCTAATAGACTTTTATTTTTATAATAGGTAAGATTTTTAACCACTAATTTTATCTCCGTTATAGTAGAAATTACAAAATCTTGAATCGCCACCGCAAGAGCAAATTTCGCGCTCCTTAGTGCCCCAACATTCTGCGGTGTTATCATCTCTTAAATGATAACATTCACATTTCTTAATTATTTTACTAATTGGAACATCTTTACTTTTGGATTCTTCTTTCTTTTCATAATGACCCGGAATCCAAATAAGATTTTCACCATTAACTTCTTCCCAAGCATCAGCCATCTGTTGGACACATTCAAGGCAATACTGCCAATAAGAATAACATTGATCTCGTGTTAAATCTTCGCTTACTTTATCCCAAAGAGCGATAGGAATTCGTTCTCTAATTTCATATGTATTATTTTTAGCTTGATTTACAGCTTCATCAGTCATAGATAATCCTCCAAGACATATTCAATTTGGTCTAATGTTCCAGTCATTTTAAGAATTGCTATAACTCTTAAAATAGTAAGAGCATCAAGAATGTCATCATAAAGGCAGATAGGGGCTTCCCACTCATTGGCGGAAGCCCACTCTGCATCTAACGATAAATGCTCCATTAATTCATCAAGTTTCGTCATTTTGCACCTCTTCGGCCTCTTCCATATCGGGCGCGGTCTCTTCTGCTTTTACCAAGCCTTCAAGACACTTAAAGGCAAAATTCTTATGCTTATAAGCACAGAACTTCGGACGATTAAGAATACGAATTACAACGCCTTCACGAACATGAGTCTTACCAATCGGGTCAGGACCATCATAATACTGCTCAGCGATATTCTTAATCCACTCACCTGCGGAAATGGTATTATCATAAGTAGCTCCAGGATGTTCGGGGATAAAACCTTTCCACAGGACAGGGACACATTTACAACCCATCTGCTCACAACGATAACGCATGAAATCAGGAGTATATTCAACAACATCTCCATCTTCATTAGTCATAGTCATACGATAGACATAGAAGTCAGACTTGGGAAGTTCATCATAGCTACCATCACCATAGGTATAATAACCAGTGCAAGAACAACCATAAGAGAAGGTAGTAGTTTCGCCATACTTCTTAAGAAAATCCTTATCATTCAGCTTCCTATTGGAAGCAGAGGACATAATAGGCCTACCCTCATCGGTAAAACCGACAACCTCATAATAAACTTCTTCGCCCTTATGGAGCTTACCCTCAAAGAAATCTGCGTGCTTCTTACGGAACATATTAGAACCATAGAAGCCACCCTCCCAGTCATTCAGCACAGTGCGACGAGTGCCAGATACATATCCATATTCATAAATGGGAGTGCCATCACGACGCATAATTCTATCCAAAAGAGTTCTCTTATAACCCTTAAGCATAGGAAGATAACCGGTGCGCTGAGAAGTGCCATGCATCTTTAGAGTAATCTCAATAAGGTCATTCGGCTTAAAGGCATCAAGGTTATAAGCCAACTGCTCCGTATCAGCATGCTCGATAAACAGAGGGGCAATAGGAGCTTTCTTCTTGCGCACTCGATTTCCTTCACTCACATTACCCTGACGATTCTGACGTACAGGAATATATTTCTTACAAATCTCATGCCCATTCAAAGTAGTGAATGCGAGACCCTCGGTCAACTCATTAAGAAGGATTCCAGTATAAGAAACGCAATTAAGATGGAGGAACAGACCATCGCTTTTCTCTCCCCGCAGACGAATAGTAGTAATATTGCGCTTCATGGGGTCCATATAACCACCAATGCTCTTACCATTTTCATCTTTCTTGCGCAAAAGGTTATTATATTCAGCAAATTCAGGACTTACCTGGCCGTCCGTAGGAAAATAAATACCGAGTTCATCAACCTCATAAGAAGTATCAACACACACAGTATTACCGAAACATTCACCCAACATCAACTTATCAGCGTTATTATGTTTTCTTAAATTTTTAATTCTACAAACATATGCATTATAGGACATAATTAATCAATCCTTTCTTTAACTCTTTTTTCCTCTTCCAATTCCCAGTTTTGAGTGGCATAACCATACTCAAAATCTACGGGGTCATCAACTTCATACCCCTGCTCCCGCATTTTTGATGTTGCTTTATACATCATTCGACCAAGACTTTTAGATTTACCCTTTTGGACCAAACCAAAATCAATAAGATCGCTAATTAAACGACTAATTTTCTGATTAGACAATGGACGCAAAATCATATCATTCATGCGGATTTCATCAAGAGTCATAGAATCATCTGTATTATTTAATACATCTAAAATTCTAAACTTATAATCCGCATTAACTTCTGGACGAGTGGTTGTTTTAGACCTTCCTGGCATAATTTTTTCTTCCTTTCTTAACTTTCTATAAATATTATATTATATTTTTTATATAAAATCAATAAAGTTAAAAGCAACCAGTTTTTTTGTATTTGAAATTAGTTTTTGTATCCAAATGAGTTATTAAAAGAATATCTCCTTGTTTTTGATAAACAACTCGATAATGGCCTAATCGTCTGCGATAAGTATTTGATTGGTCGCGTTTCTTATCAACATTTTTAACCTTTTCATCTACTTCTGGTGATAAGGTTAAAAATGTTCTTTCTAAATTTCTTTTAATTTTTTCATTGGCTTTATCATAAAACTTTTTAGCCGATTTTGACAATATAATTGAATAACACATTTCTACATTTTATTCTAAATTCCGAGGGATATGTTTTAGAGTTCTATCCCAAATACTTGTTAATTCTTCAATATCATAAAAATATTGTTCTACCCCTTCATCTTCAGTGCGGTCCGCATGATAATGACCGAAACACCAAACAGTAAAATCAATTTGATCTTTTAGTTTATCAAGCCAATTTTCCATAGATTTATCAACAGCAGATTGGTCGATCCCACTAATAAAAAGATCAGTAGGTTCCCAACAGCGAGGACAAGTATGAGTAAGAACAAAAGAAAAATAATTATTTTTTACTTTCTTAGTAATATAATTCATTTCATCGGGAAATAATTGCTCTTCCGCAAACCATCCACACCAACCATTAGATTGACGAAAATTTTGAAGACGATACCACTTATCGACAGAATAGGCTCCGCCGATACAGAGAGTGGTAAAAATGCCAAAATCATAAACATTTCCATCCATGAGATAACGGATATTGCTAAACATGGATTCTACATATACTTCACCATGAATGTCATGATCTACCATAATAGTCATTCCAGAAATATTCTCAGGACGCTCTTCATGATTTCCACGAAGACAGTAAACAATATACCCCATGTCATTTACTTGCTTTTTATTCTTATAGTCAGATTCATTAAGATAAAAATTAAATCCGGCATCACCAAGAATAATTAGCGCGGTTTCCGCGGGTTCAAGATCGGGATACTTAGACTTTAAAGTTTCTAAACGCTCGACTACCCGTCCATGACAATCTCCGCTAAGAAAATACTTTTTAATCAATTCCACTCTCTCCCTTCTTCTTTAAGAGTAATCATATCATCGCATTTAGGGCACATAATATATCTTGTAATAATTGTCATTTTCATAACATAATCATCACAAGAAACTGATTTAATATCTTCGCTATCAAAAATGAGCTTAGCCCCACAAGTGGGACAAGTGCATTTATATTTAGGAGTTTCAATAATTTCAATCATAATTAGCTTTCTTTCAATTCTAAAATAAGAGACTGCTTAATTGCTTCATATTGAACTTCATCAAGCATTGCCTCCACTTCTGGGTCAGGCTTATTTTCTACTTTACTACAAAAATTATCAGAAATTCTAATGATATTATCCATTGCAGTATTTGCGATAACGCGTGCCATCTCAAGATCGTAATATCCTCTTTTTACATCAATAAGATACTCAATACGATGAGGATGAAGACAATCTTCATAAGGTTCACCATCAATATAACGACCAAGGTATTCTTCTACTCTAAGTAGATGATGAAGCTGTTTGGGATCGTATCCAAATTTAGTAAGTACATCAACTTTGCTGGGATATTCATGCTCCATAGCATGATATTTCTCCATAGCAATACCTTTCATAGATTTGACGGCTTGGTAAGGATTATAATGAGTGATTGCTTCTCTATTTTCTACAAGTTTATTCCAATAGGGACGATAAGTAGAATTTACAATTTGAAATGGCATAAAAAGAATTTCAAGAAAGTTTAGATTTTGCTTTTTAAATGTTCCAATATATAGTCTAAAATCCTTGAAATCAATGTGCTCTTCATTAGCACGAACATGGGTTGTGCTTACTGGCTTTTTATTAAAAGCAATTTCATCAAGAGTAGGAAGAACAATAAGCTTAGTATCTACATCACTCTTCTCGTAGTCTAAGCCATAATTTTGGCTACCTTGAAGAAAAAGACCTAAGATACGAGATACATCAAAATATTCAAGAGATTCTTCCCAATGTTCATTTAATCTTTTAGCAATATTCTCTTCTCTATTCATTTATATCCCTCCTTAGTATAAATCTTCGCTATATAATTCCAATTCACATTTTTCACGTTTTAGCTGTCGAGTTGTAGCACTTAATTGTCCGCAATTAATAGCAATTTCAAATGCTTCTTTTCTATCATAAAAATGCCCATTTTGATCAAGAAAACCTTCAACAACTCCACTAAATCTTTTAGGGATACCAGCATCTTTCATTGCGGAGTAAATAGAACCATGTCGAATTCCACCAAAAATAGCTCCAGTTTCTTTATCTTTAATTGCCGCGCAAATAATCATTTTCTAAATCCCTTTCAAAGTATTTACAATTTTTACAAATATATTGATGAGGTAATTTAATATTATCTCCAGGATTATATGAACAATAAAATTCATAAATAGGATGGTCAAATACATCGCCGTGCCAAGGAGTTTTATCTACCTTAATCAAATGAATACAACTCATAATATTACCTTTTTTCAAACCACCAATTAGCTCCATTTTTATCAAAAACAAGAACTAAAGGAGTAAAAGTTCCATCTTCATTTTTAAGAATAATATGAGATTCTCTCGTTTTGAATAATGGCTGTCGTCCTAATCTATCACATAATTGTGCCCAAGTTTTAATCATTAAATCAGCCTCCAATTATTATGCTCAATGATTGCTTTCATATTCATACGGCCAACGGGATTTTGAGTATGTAAACCAAAGAGATAAGTAGTATCGGGAATTTTAAATTCTTCAAGCCATTTTAAAATCTCAATGTAGTCTCCACCATCTTCAAAGTAATCTCCTGCATCATGGTCGAGATTGATATAAATACATTCATCGGTCATATTGCGCTCATAGCAATTTATGACGGCTTTGGCTTCTTTGACGCTTTTAGCCCAAATCCAATGATCGGAAGGTGGAGTCCGCATGTCATCTACCCATAAATACATAGTAATCACGCTCCTTCATAAGATTTACATCTTTTATTCCAACAAGTATCACATTGGCTCTTTTTTCTTTTATGATTTTTAGGGTCAATAATTGATAAAATTGTATTTAAAGTATTAGGACAAACACCCATATAAAGACATTTATCTTCAACCGCGTCCGCAATTTCAGCTCTTAAATCTTGTTCTTCTTTTGGATTCATAGCATCTCAATTCTTTCTAAAAACATTTCTCTTTCAAGATCATCTAAAGGGCAATCTTTGTTTTCAAAATAAGACTTTAAGAAATGTATTTGTTCTATAGTTGGTCCTTTAGATACATTATAATAAACATGATAATCATGATCGAGGATTGATCCACGAGTAATATGTATCCATTGATTTTCAATTAATACCTCGTCAGGATTAAAACCTGTATAATTAAATACATATTTATCAACAAGTCTGAAAACAACTGTGATATGTTCGTAGGTATTACATTTAATCATTTCTCCTGTTGGAGATAACCACCCAATAGGCATTTCAATCATAATTATTCTCCAAAATTTGTTAATTCTTCATAATGATCAGGATACTCTTTTAAATGAGGATAAATAGGATTACCATAACAAGTAATACAAGGCCACTTTGCGCGGATAAAGCCGAAAGAATCACTATGGCGACAAGTTTTACATCTTTTTTTACAAGCGTTTTTTAAATCATCAAATGAGTCATTAACCAATTCCCAAAGATCAGTTATTTCTTCATTAGTCATGATTAATAGCTCCTCTCCCAAATAATAACTGTTTCTCCACAGGCAGGACACTTGATATATTTAGCCCAGTAGCCATGATCATTGTCCCAAGGGCAAATATCCTCTATGCTCCGAATGTCGCTATTTAAAAATCGTAATTGTGATTTACATTTAGAACACATAATTTCTTTTTGAACTTCTGGGCCATATTTAATTACTTCAACCATTACTCAATCACCCAATAAACAGTTTTTCCATTTCCACAATTAGATTTACCAACTAATCCATGAGAAACAAGTCCACGAAGAACGCCGCTTACTGACGAAGGAGACATATCTACATCATGAGTCTTTTTAATCCACCCAGATAACTGAGACGCGGAAACGCACTTATACTTTTTAAGAGTATCAATAACAATTTCTTTCTTTTCCATAAATATTATCTCCTTTAATTTTATATATATATTATAATATATTTTTATAAAAAAATCAATAAAAAGAAAAAGGCGAGGTAGAATATACCTCGCCTTATATTAAACTGAAATTAATCAGTTATTGTTGCTATTGGGAGCGAACTTATTGACAATACCTTCAAGGGTAGTGCCACGAAGGAGACGATCAACAAATTCAGCAGCGGATTCACCATTACCAATTGCGTAAGGAGCAATACCGGTAGCAATGCTACTGAATACCTTACTATCACTCTGAGCCTGAATGGCAGCTACAAGATCGGGCTGGATAGACTTCATAACATCAGCGACAGTCTTTGCGTAAGCTTCCTGCTTTGCCTTTTCGATATCGGCAAGAGCCTGCTTTTCTGCGATATTAGCATCAGTTTCCTTCTGCTTACGAGTCATTTCTGCCTCATGGATCGCATCAATAAGAACCTGCATATCCTTTTCTGCCTGCTTAGCAGCCTGCTTTTCAGCTTCCTGCTTACGGTTAACCTCAGCCTGAATTTCAAGCTTACGACGGGCTTCCTCACCCTGAAGATTCATACGGTTAATAAGCTTGGTGCTAGCCAGCTCGTTTTCCTTCTTTTCCGCGTCAAACAGCGCCTCAGCGACCTTAACACGGGCTTCCGCGTCAGAAAGTTCAAGACTCTTTTCGACCATATCGCGCTGATGGCTTTCAAGAATTTCTGCAATCTCACTCTCAACGGTAAGAGAAAGAACTTCGCAATCCTTTACAAACATACCATTTTCGCGGAAGAAACGCCCCTCATGCTTATTAGAAGCCTTTTCGGAAGTCGTATTTTCAGAATAATCAATAGCAATATTACGAACAATATCACTATAATTCTGATAAAAGTCCTCAATAGTATGCTTCTTAACTTCGCGCTTCAGAAGAGAACGAATACGATCGCAAAGATACTTAACATAGTTGTCAACAGAGAACCAACTATCCATATAGGCAGGATCAAAGTCAACGCAGTAAGAAACCTTCACAGAGCACTCAACAAAATCCTTAGTCTCAACGGAAATAATATCAGAAACCTTGTTATTCTCATAACGAAGGAATACAGTATGCTCAACCTTATCAGTAGTCTTAGGCTTGCCCGTGCTCAGCTGAAGCTCTTCAAGAGTCTGATCGTAATCAAGGAGAATGGTCTGCGGACCGCGGACAACCTTACGAGTGCCGTTCTTAGAAACGACATTAACTGCATAACCAGTCCAAACATCAAGGCTTACAACACCATCATACTTATTATCAAGAGTAATAGTGCGAGGCTTAGTGTAGGAGGTTCCGCGAGAAATACCAGCATTGCTCTCAAGGTAAGCAAGGGTCTGGAATTCACGATTGATATTATTTACGCTATTGGTAACGCTATAAGCAGTTGCAGTAGAGCTATCAAGATTTGCGGTGGCCGCCTTAACACTCTTAGCAATAGCCTTCTCAAGAGATTTCTCGGTAAGACCAGCATTATAAGCAAGAGCAGTCTGATTACCAGGATACCACAGATTACACTCACGCTGACTCAGCTTACGCTTAACAACAACTTCCACACGAGGATCAGGAAGATACATCGCGGGACCGCGAACTGTCTTAATTTCGCCATTCATGCGATTCATTACATAAATGCCTTCGCCGTTAGGGATAGCAATCGCATGATGAAGAATCTTTTCATCATAATTGATAATTGCATGCTCAGGACGAGGATAATAAATCATCTGATTATCGCCAGTAATAAATAGCTCTTCACCAACAGGATGAACAGTGCCGTCATCATCAGCATATTCAGCAATTACCTTAACATAAATACCAGAAATCTTAGACAGCTCAATAGCACGGAAAATAAATCCGCCCTTGGGAGAGGTCACAAAACTTTCAGTAGGCTCAGGGAATACAACCTCGGGACCATGGACATAACGCTTATTACCATCCTCGTCTTTAAGGATACAATACTCAAGGCGCTCAAGGGTGACTGCATCACGAATATATCCAAGAGCATCATCGTTCTGGAGGGGAATGACTTCAATTCCAGTAGGAGGAATATAGAAAGAAATATCAGTGCCCTTAATTACAAGAATCTGACCATTTACATAATCTTTCTTTTCAGGACCGACAACATTACCATCGGCATCAATTACCTGACCGCCCTCTACAGAAGCTCTCGCCGCATCATAAACACGAGCAAGAAGATACTGGTTAGTGCGAAGCGCATGACCCTTAACGACCTTGGCCATCTGACCTGGATAGAGAGCAAAAGAAACAGGACCGGGGATATTAATTTTACGACCAATTTCAATATCTTCGGGAAGATTATTAGATGTGCCGGCCGTAGGACGACGACCGCTCTTCGTGGGGTTCTTCAGAACGAGATACCAGTTCTCAGGAGCAGACGCAAAAAGGGAAATTGCCTCATTATAACTACAAGGACGGAACTTCTTACTCTTGGGCTCAAAACGCACAAGTTCATCAGACTGAGAAAGAGAAGTCTTAGTAGGTCCGACGTGGCAAAGGACATTACCCTTAGTGCGGTCAAGGACATAAGCGTATTCATTGATAGAAAGAACAAGGTCTTTCTGCATCATATTTTCACTCATATTTTTAAAATTTACCTTTCTTTTTATTTTCTATAAATATTATATATTATTTTTTTATAAAAATCAATAAAAGAAAAATGGGTTAGATATTTAATTAAATATCTAACCCATTAAAATTACTTAATACAAGCGTAGCGCTCGCTATTAAGCTTTTCCATCATAAGATCGTATCCAGTCTTTCCAGAAAGAATAGTCTCAAAAATGGTAGGACTCATGCCGGATACAAAAGAAATGCCATTTTTTACGGTCATTGGAATGTTATTCTGTCTGGCGTCTACGTTCCAAAAAATTAAAGAAGGCATCTTATATCCATAAGCGTTCCATTTCTTTTCAATCTTCTCCATCAGAGTATTACCGACAGTGCCATAGCTACTACAACGAACGCAGGAATTAAATTCCATATCGCTAATGATAATCAGGTTTTCGGGAATCTCATCCTGAGAGCAACCATTCTTAATGGCAGTCTTAAGCATAAGGTCAAAGGCAGATTCAATATTAGTGGAACCGCCCCAAGGAGCAGAACTAATACGCTTTACCTTATCGCAGAAATCAACGCCTTCAACTTCCATGAAGTGAGGAGTAGACTCGAAAGTCATAAAATGATTTGCGAACGGGCCCTTAGCCTTATCTGCGCAATACATACCAATGGAAATAGCTACATTGATAGGAGCAGAAGCTTCACTACCAGTCATAGAACCGGAAGTATCAACGAGAGCCATACCATTGAAAGTCTTACCAGCAAAGTAATCAGCGAGATTCGCCCAATACTTATTAATCATAAGACGATCAGTATTGTCCATAGGAATAGCATGATCGTAACCATACCAACCATAACCGCCATAACCCATAAGGTTCATAGCCTTAGCAACACACTCATAAGGATAGAGAGCCTTGGCATTAACCGTAGTGGTTTCATCCTTAGCAAAATTCTCATAAGTGCGGGCGCCGGCCTTCTGACGCTCAATATCATGACGCGCAAAAGCATTCTTATAGATAAGACCTGCGCGAGAAGGAATCTTATCGAACTCAATCTTATCCCATTCGCCCGCAGACATCAAACGCTCAAGAACGTTAATGCGCTTACGAAGAATAGAGAGAGTCTTACGATACTGACGAGGAGTCATATTAAGATGCTTACGAGTCTTCATGCCGAGATACTGAGACTTCGCGGAACTGGTGTTCTCGCTCTTCAGCCACTTAGCCAAAAGAGAAGGAGTCTTACACTGAACATCAAGAGCCAACTGCTCCTTAATGAGAGTATATGCTTCATCCTCAATGGCAGTACCATCAAAGACATAAAGATCGTCCCAGCGACCAAACTCAGGGACATTCTTCAAATTGCGAATAACAACCTCAGATTCGTTATTCGCCAGCCACTTCATACAAATGCGGAAGAAGCGACGCTCACCCTGACCACCGCGCACATCGCGGATATAAAACAGACACTTCAAGGCATAAAGAGGATTCTCACGGTATGCCTTCTGAAACATAAGAAGAACATCTTCATCACTACGCTTACGCATAGAAGCACCGAGCGCGAACATATCTAAAAGATCACTAGTTGTGGTCTTATGAGTAAGCGCACCGTTCTCCGTGAAAGCATAATTAGTTTCATTCTTCATGCCATTCAAAAAAGTATTCATATTTGTTTCTCCTTTTTCACTTTGATTTCTCTTGGACAAGAGAATTATTTTTTTTATTCTTTAACCTTATATATTTATTATATTATATTTTTTTATAAAAATCAAATGGGAAAATAATATTTAAATTATTTTCCCATTTGAATAATCATTTATTACAAATGACGCTGAGCATGGCACTCTTTACAAAGCATTACACCATTAGAAAGTTCAGTAATACCACCATTATACCACGGTACGATATGATGCGCATGCATGTCCGCCTTAAGGAAATGCTGACCACAATCAGGGCAAATACCTTTCTGACGATTATATAAAGCAGTACGCTGAGATTCACTGAATGCACGATGCTTTAACAGTGTTTCATCACGAGTAATGCAATACTCAACGATCTTAGCCATAGAAACATCCAATTCTTTAGATGCCTTATAATCATTTAACTCTTCGAACTTATCATGGATTTCATCAGGGTCAAGATCTTCATCATGATAATTATTATAAAGTTTACCCCAATTGACTGTCTTCATACCTTTGTCATAAGTTCCAGGAAAAACTTCTTCAATCCAATTAATGACATTATTAAAATAATTCCACAAATCAGAGGCATCTTTATCGTTCATATGGTCTTCCATATACTGACAAATATCTGCATCTTCTTTACTATTAATTCGCCAACTGATTACCTGCTCCAAAAGTTCCTGTCGATTAGCATTTTTATTAGAATACTTATCTCCAATTCGTTCAGCAGGGCATTTTGCACTAGAATTTGCATTAGCTTTACTAAAATAGCGCTTTGCATCAGTAAGCCATGCACTTACATAGTTTACATTACGAAGTTCCTGAGTAGTAAGTTCTGCGCCTGCGATATTAATAGTCTTAAACCATTCCATCTGCTCGCTCTTGGTTCCTTTACAAATATAAATCTCAAGTTTATAATTCATAAACTGCTCATAAAGGTCAGGATTAATACGCTGAATGGTATGAATATAATTCTTTTTATTATTCAGCCAAGAGCCTTCAAAACTAGTGCTACCATCGACAAAATTACAAAGACTAATGGTTCTTTGCTGTCCATCAAGACAATCATAAGTTTCATCACCATTATCTACCCAATACATTACATTAAGAGGGAATCCTTTAAGGGCGGTGTTAATAACTGCATTAGCTTGTTTAGTATCATAAACAAATGAGCGTTGAAATGCAGGTCGGACACACAACTTACCATCATAAGCGTAGACGCCCTTTTCAATGTCAGATTCAGTGTCGTTGATATAACCCTTACAAAGATCGCGAATAGTAATATCAGTTCTTTTAATTTCCATAATAAATCCTTTCAAGCACTTTATAATAAATTAACTTTAGCTTTATTTTATAAATTTATTTTCTTTTTACAATGACTCTACGATATTTAGTTTTACCATTTAATTTTGGTCCATGACCTAACCAATCTACTCGATGGTCGTCTAATCCTAAAATTTCAAATTGATTAGGATTATATTTATCAAGAAAAGTGATAGGCACACCCATAATGCCAGAATAATCTTTTGGAATATTAACTACTTTACCAACTTCAATACAATCATAATTATCATATTTCGGATAATCAACAGAATTATATTCTTTAGTAAAAATAAATTCTTCATTGCGTTTAGAAGTTGTCATATTGGTAAACCAACAAACATTGCCAAACTTTTTAATAGAACCATCAGGTTGTCTAAACTGTTTAACCATATTATAGCCGGTCCAAATCTTATTTTCTTTAATTAACTTAAAGATTTCCTTATAGGTAAAAGCATTTTGATTACCAATAATAAGGAATTTCTTTCCGGTTTTCATAATAGTATCCATAAAATCACGGAAAAGACTAAAAGGAGGATTTGTGCAAACAATGTCGCACTCATTCATAATATCAATACATTCAGGACTTTGGAAATCACCATTACCTTGAAGGTCTTCTTGGATAGCATCACTATCATCAACAAAGCCATCGTCAGATGTATCTCCATCAATCCAAATCTTATAAGCTCGACCATTTTCATCATAATGAGTTGCAATAAGTTTCTTTAAACCAAAAGCATCAAAATTATTAACGAAAAATGACCAAAACTCACTCTTTTTTTCAGCGGGATCATCACAAGGAAGATAAACAACCTTATCTTTGAATTGCTTGCGGTACTTCATTACCTCTGCTTCAATATCTTCATAACGAGTATAAAATTCATTATTTTTTACCTGTTTAGCAGTACAAAGATTGGAATTATCGCATCCCTTTTTAGTTTCAACTTCAAGATTCTGAATTAAATCAGCAAAATCAGCAACAGGTCGATATAAAACTGGACTTCCTCCGAGCTTTTCAAGATACCCATTACTAGCTACGCTATTAAGTGTAGCTGCAACAATTTTTTCACCACATTTATCAGAGAGGTCTTTGGCAGAAAAACTAGTATTATCAAAATATAAATTGATATACTTTAAAGCCAATTGCCCCTTCTCGGTTAATGCCATTAAAATTGCTCCTTTCAATATAAAATTTAATGGAGGCAAGGGTGAGATTCGAACTCACGAATACCGGCTTTGCAGGCCGTCTCCTTAAGCCACTTGGATACCTTGCCATATGAGTAAATTAATTACTCATAAATATAAATTTCACCATCTTGAATGTTTAATAATTCAATAGGAAGCGTATTACATCTTTTAATCCATTCGTCATGACCAATTACAGCAGATGCTCTATTAGGATAGCTTTCAACAATAATCCATTCATCACTATCTATCTTAATACCAGTTTCATAACGTCCAGTATCATTAGTATAACAAGTATCAATAGTAATAAAATGCTTATTATTGATTAATTCTGTAGTATCTACTACATCACCACGAATATCAAAACCGGCAGAAAGAGTATCTAAAAAATTTAAAAAATCATTTGTATTTATCATATTACTATTCTCCTTTATAAAAAAATAAAGTTGATAAACTAATTTAATTCATAATTAAATTAGTTTATCAACTTTATTTATGTTATTGCACAATAAATAATATTACTTTCAACTTATGGTGCGGTTGGAGGGACTTGAACCCTCGGCTTATCGCTTAAAAGGCGATTATTCTACCACTGAATTACAACCGCATAAGAGGAATATCAATCCTCTAAGTAATGGACTTCAGCATGACAATTAGCACAAAGTAAATCACATTTATCAACTTCTTTATACATTATGTCAATAGAAAAATTTGTATTATTTAAATTCACCTAAGATAAAGTAAATTCTTTTTCTTTTGGATCTCTATGATGAAATTGTAATGCTCCTTCGCATTTATCATATCCACATTTCTGACATTTTCCACCTTTATATTGAATTAATTTACGTTTTAAAATTCTTTTAGAGTGTCTTTGTCGTTCAGCGGAACTTAATCCAATAGGAGAACAATTATAGCAATATTTTCTTGATGAATTATTAGGAATAAATTTTTCTTTACATAAAATACATTCTCTTTCTTCTGTTAAATCTGAAAAAGTAGAATTATTATTTGCTAACCATCCGCAACTTTTTATACTTCCATTTGTTAAATGAGTTGTCTAAATTTCTTTAAAATTTCCACAATCGCACTAACATAACCAATAAGTATGTTTATTACGACTTGGTGCTTTTTTAATAACAGTTAATTTTCCAAATATTTGATTAGTAAGATCTAATGCTTTAGGCATTCGATTCACTCTCCTTTCAATATATTTAGAAAATTTAGAAACAAAATTAACTCATAGTGCCCTAAAAATTTCTATGAGCTACAACCGCGTGAAACAAGACGCTCTTCTTTTTAAATTTCATCACAACGTAAAAGATCAGTTGCTGGATGCGTCTTTAATAGTTATTTATAATTTATCTGCTCTCTTAATTTTTTAGTTTTTTCAAACAATCCTCCAAAGAGAACAAATCGTCTATTTTCTAATATAATTTTCATATAAACGACTTTAAATTCTAGAGCCAAGCCATTTATATTACTTATTATATTATACTCATAGACCTACAAGCATTTGATTTTACATCAATCCTTTTTAGTAGAAACTTAAAGTAAGTTAATAGCACTGGAAACCCAGTAAAAAGAATTTGCTGTATGGCTCTATGTAGTTAATTAATCAGGCATCGCGATTTATCATAGACCGAATTAATAACTATGGAGCAAGATACCAGATTCGAACTGGCCCCGCCGGTTTGGAAGACCGGAATGCTAGCCGCTAACACCAATCCTGCGTAAGCATTTTCTTTATATTGTTGAAAATGCTAAACAATCAATAAAGAGAATAAGAATTGAAAAAAATTTTGTACGTTTTATATATTTATTATATATTAAATTTTTAAAAATGTCAAATTTTCTTATTTCCTAATGTAATAACGCATATAATCTTGATATGCTTTTTCACGAGTAGGAAATTCATAATTTAAATAAGGATATACTCGCCAACGATACCAACGTGAAATTTCATTTTTATAAAAAGTTTCAAAATCACCTTCTATGGTATAATAATCGCAAATGTCATAAGAACAAAAAAGTTTTTTATACTCTTTGTAATTATAAATTTCTTCAGAATTTTTTAGTTTTTGACGAACTTTTTTATTTGCGTATCTCTTATATCCGCGATCTTTGCGGTCGCCACTATAAGGTGTTTTTTTTCTACTTCTACTCATTCTTTTAACCTCCTTTTAAAGATGTTAAAAGATAATCATTCGAGAACCCATTGGACTCACTCCCTATATTTTATTAATGGTGCGGGCGACGAGAATCGAACTCGTACGAGGGTTTACCTCATGGGATTTTCTTACTACTCTATGTCACCATAGCCACATTTCTGTGTTGTAGTCTGGAATACGTCTTTACCATATCTTATTCAGACTTAGGTAGCTGGTGTATTTTATAATAATTTTAAGATTTATTAAAGTCAATTTTATATCTCATGGAAGGAATAATATATTGCTCAATCATTGGGAAAAATTTCATTGCTTCTTTTTTACCCATTCTCAAACGATACTTACCTTTACTTTTATTAAGTTTCCATGTAATATTAAATTGACTTTGAAAAAAATCAATAATAACTTGATTTTCTTCTGCGGTAAGATAAGTATTTAAAGTAATTTCAGCACCTCTTGGTTTACCGTCAATTTTTTTAATTGACATAGAACCATCATCCATATACCACCAAGCAATCCCTTCTAAAGTTAGCTGTTCTAAAGCTTCTTTAAGGATTACCTTTTTACCATTAGGATAAAATAAATTAACTAAATATTTCGTTAATTCGGTTGTTTCAGTGGTAAATTGAAATACTGAAGTATTATATTGAGGATAATCATACTTATATGTTTGAAAAGTCTGATTAAAAATTTTCTCAAATCGAGCTTTTTTATATTCAAACCAATCTTTTTGTTTAACAGATTGCCCACAATATAATCTTTTCTCTTTTCTTCCACAATCTCCACATAAAGTGCCTATTAAAACACCCATGTCTTCTTTGGAGCATAGACATTTGTCCATTTTTATTCCTCCTAAAATTATTATTACTCTCTACACATTTATTATAACAGAAGATATTATAAACTTAGCACGGCGTTCTGTATTCGCCTTCGCCGTTTTAGCCAGCTTCTACTCTAAGAGTTTCCTCTTAGGCACTCTCTACTATTAAATAGTAGTATCCATTTTGACACGGATAGAATACATCAAAGTCCCAGGCGTCTGCCAGTGTTCCGCCACGCCCGCAGATATCAGCTTTAATGTCAGCCAACAACTTTCTCTTCAAGTTCCAGCCAGAATTACTGACGCTCAGTCCGTCTATTTTTTCTCTCGCGGGCTTTAGATAATATTTACAAGACCTCAAATAACATCCTTGAAGTTTGGTAAAGATTTTATTCTTATATTTGCTGATAAGGTCTTTCTTCATTTTATATAAATATTATATAATATTTTTTATAAAATGTCAAATTTTCTTTTGTTTGGTATAAATATACCTTTTTAAAAATTTACAACCACCGCAACCATTTTTATTTTTACAACGATAACAATTATCAGTGTCAAAAGAAAAATACCAAGGTGGTTGTGGTCGCATTTTTCTTCTTTTCTTTTTCATTTTCTGTATATATTATATATTAAATTTTTAAAAATGTCAAAAAATTGCGGAAATTAGTGTAAAGTATTTTTACTTTACACGCCCGCGTCCTCACAGCTTATATCCATCTTATTGAATTTACGCAAATCCGCAATCTTCCAATTATAAGTAGGAGAATAATTCCACGCTTTTCCGCGTCTTTTTCCTCTATTCTTACTCTTGGTTGAGCACATAGGGCATGAACAATGGATTTTATTTTTTGAATATTGATGTAAATTATCATAATAAGGATGAGTGAGATCACCATACACTTCTTTGGTGATTCTACGCTTTCTCAACGCTTTTCTTTTGGAAACATCACGATTATAAGCTCGAGAATTAGATTTCATATAATATCCTCCTTATTAAATTAGTTGGCGCGGTCGGTAGGACTCGAACCTACAATCGACGCTATGAACGCCGACACTCGCTTTCCAGGCGAGCCGACTACCAATTATCGCACGACCGCATATGGCGCGGGCGAGAGGATTCGAACCTCTGGAGGGTTGCCCCTCGCCGGTTTTCAAGACCGGTGTAATAAGCCAAGCTCTACCACGCCCGCATATAAAGGAGAAGAAAATCTTCTCCTTATTTATTACATCTCCTTAAGGAGACAATTTACCTCATTCTCGGCAAAAGACTTATCACGAGAAGCATCGTTGAAATAATTCACCATCTTGTCGTAATGAGCCTGAGCCTGATCAAGAAGAGCCTGAGCTTCCTTCATCTTATACTCGGCGCGCTTCATACGCTTTGCGGAAACCTTCGCATTACAACGCGCGGCCGCGAGCTTCTTGCCATTTTCAACATTAAAGCTATCACGAGGGTCGCACTTAGCATAACCCTTAACTGTCCGACCGGCATACGTAGAAACCGCGCTCACAGTCTTCTTACCCTTGGGATCATTGTACTCATAAAACTTATACTTGTCCAGAGAATAATTCATAATTTTACACCTTTTACACATTTATTTTAATCTTTTTGATTAATTTTATATATTTATTACATATTATTTTTTATAATTTGTCAATTATTTTGAAATTTCCATTTATATTTAGCTGCGGTCTATCTTCGACCAGTACATACTTCAGTAATATGCTATTTAATTGTAGTATGTTTACATCCAGTTAAATTGTTTTCTACCATATATCTAGCGGCGGCACCCACGGAAGGAAAAGTTTGTAAATATTCTCCTTTTAAAGAATACATATTTACTACTTTACCATATTTTTTTGTTTGGATGTTTTGACAAGAATTTATTGGTTCATTATTTTGATGCAATATAAATGAAACGCTATCAGGACTTATATTTAATTTTTTAGCAACATCTTTTATAACGCCTATTTCTCTATAAGTGGCGATAACTAAATTATAATCTATATATTTTTTACCATCTCCACCCATAGTAGCATTATACCCGTTTTTAAAAGAACCCAATTTTTCAATCCAATAAATTTCTCTTTCTTCTGGAATATCAGTTTCTTCAATTAGTTCAATATGAAAATGTTCTACTCCGTATTTTTGCATTGCTAAATATAATGGACGTTTTTCATTGCGTTCTCTAAAAGCGTCTTTACAATGTTCTTTAAAGCGTTTCTCAATAGAAAATTCAGTTTTACCAACATAAATTTTCTAATTTATGTCATTAATAATCTAATAAATGTATGCCATAATTAAATAGCTCTTTTTTTATTTTATTTAAGCAATTAGTAAAAACAGTTACGCCGCGAGAAGGCTTGCTTAATGTAACCGAGCTGGAGACAGGAATCGAACCCGCGACATCTTCATTACAAGTGAAGCGCTCTACCTGCTGAGCTACTCCAGCATATCGGCACTAACGCAGTTCCCGCGTTCTTCCTCCCAATCTCTTTAACTTATCAATTAAAGAGTTCGTTGCCGAAAGAAAAGTATAAGAAAAAAAATTTTTGAAATCTTTCTCTCTCAACTTTCTATATATATTATATATTATTTTTTTAAAAAT